>Ga0315914_1000661_pt1 | contig 45922 bp, 29 predicted proteins | sample MpolenodulesMG_FD_203920 | JGI IMG/M metagenome (GOLD analysis project Ga0315914, IMG submission 203920) | Medicago polymorpha root nodule microbial communities from Los Angeles, California, United States - elongated nodules | ecosystem: Host-associated > Plants > Roots > Nodule | place: USA... | reverse complement strand
ACACTGTTTGGCAATATTGATGTGTTTGACACCTATGTTGGGAGTCATGAGCTAGAATTCCAAAAAGAATTTCAATTCAGCATTGTTTTGATAGAAAAAGAAGCAGTCCAAAATACTCATTAGGTAGGATTGCATACAGGGATATAAAACGGGATTAGCCAGCTAGATTATGACTCTACTTTGTAGTGTTCTTATGATATGTTAGACATCTCACTATTATGTTATTAGGATGCAGTTATTATGTTATTAGGCAGCGGTTACTATCAAGAAGTTATTGAATAAATAGGGAAATCAGATGAAAAATCAGTAGGCATTTTATTTGGAACTGGATATTGGTTTGGGAGAGACCAAACTCTTGAATTCTTGGAGCGAGAGACCCAGGAGTCTCAAATTTCTAGGGAACCCGTCGTGTAATCCTATATTCCTATTGTATCATCAATAAAAGTAAGTTATTTATGTTATATTTCTATGTTTGGTACCAGTTTAGAGAATGTGTCTTATTCTCTTAAAAACACTTCCTTTATTTTACCTGTTTTATGGAATTTCATTTCATATTAATGCAGATGTAAAGAAATATGAAATAACTTAACAGGGAGAATGGCTATCAAGGGCAGCACAATGAATCCAACATGATAAAAAAGATTAGGAGAATAGATTAAAAAGTGAAAATTACCAGAGGGTGCTTAGAACTATGCTAAACACGTACAATGGGTAAAACCAAAGAGCCTGCAGGGAAACAACCAGAAAACATTAGTTTGAAAACCACGCTCATTGAAAGCTTTCACATTACAATCCAGATATAGAAAGACATCTGGAATACAATTTCGCAATGAAAAATGAGAAAATCCTCGAATGCAATTATGCAACTATCTCACCAAACACCGGCTTTTGAAACTTATATTTCTATTAGGCATGCCATGCTTTTCTAAATCAATGTATGGATCAATGAGTTCACATGGATCAATGAGCTCACTTAACATGTAAGATAGCAAGTAGAGCAATTTATTGGTGTAAATCTTATTCAATGCAAGTTATTTGAACTGTTTTTCTTTCATTCAGTATATTATATATATAAATCAATGTTTTGGAAAGAAAAGAAGAAGAATAACAAGCAACATAACGATTTTTAAGGTACACTTTAAAAATAGTATATTATATACTTACATAAAAGAGCTGAATGAGCACAAGACGTAAGAAAGAATAAAATTTCAAAGTTCCACCTAAGGCACACAGATTATGAGAACCAAGCTGTGAGCATTGATCAGGTAATATCCACCACAAAGCAGGGATGACAACCGAGTTTAGGACGAATATACTGCACAAAATTTAAAAATGTTCAAATCATCAAACACATGAATTATGCAGGTAGAAACTAATAACTGTGAGTCAGAATTGTTCCAATCATAGAGTGATACTCTTGGTGGTTTGGAGAGGAAAATAAGGGTTAAATGATGGATTAATTATTTTAATTAATCAATTACGTATTGACATAATCAATTATTAAGAAATTATTGATAATATAAAGCATAGGAAATCATTATTAAGCAATTATTATTGAATGCTTGTTTGATTTTTGCTACTGAATTAACCGTAATGTGTTGGATCACTCTGTTAAGCCCAGTGAGAGGTTTTTGCCCTCAGCCGTTTAGTTATTTAAACGTCACCCCATCAGACGGTTAAGTATACGGTGAAAACCTAAACTTTGAAATCTAGACGGTAATGGGCGTAGTTAATCCTGTCATGTTTTGTTTCTCATGCGTAGTTAAACCTAAACTCTGCAATCTCTCTCTGCAATCTTAAAGCTACACATATTCTTGACTTATCTCTATATGAATATGCTATAGTTTTGAATCAATGAATTTGGTAATGTTGTTAAAATTTCAACATTAAAGTGATAAGGTCATAGGTTCAACTTCCCACACTTTGTTGTCAAAAAAACTCCCCGCACTTAACAAAATAAAGACTAACAACCAACATTTGTCATCAACTCATTTCAAAAAAGAAAAATGAATTCTTCCAATCATCTTAATTTCTATTTCAAAAGGAAATTGAAATAGAATGATAAAGTGGAGAGTAGTAACCTTCCTAAGAAAATGAAACCATTGAGGAGGAAACACTGGCCAGTTCGGAGCAAAAGAGGTTTGGACCTGAGACAGAGAATAACAACGCGATGAAGACAACACGCTTCTTTCAAACCTTCCAACCATAGAATACCACCGGACTTCAACCCTTCCATTCCTGATCGCTTCTTCTTTTACTTTCACTTTATTCCCAATCCAATCAATGTTTTAGAACAAAAGTCAAGTGTTTGTTTCTTGTTTTTTATATCCTAAAAAAATCAAATAATATCATGACAGTTTTTTTTTTTTTAAAAAAAAAAAAGAAAACATAAGCCTATCGAACTCTTTCATTTTTTATGGATATAAAATTTTATATTACGTTGGAAAGACTGTTTTTCATTATTATATTATGGGTCACGTTAAAGTTAAGAAGTTTAAAATGGAAATTAAAAATAAATTTTATATTAAAAGTATAATTTTTGCACTTTTAAGACATTGAATGCACAAGTTTCAAGAAAAACCTTCTACATTTACCTTCTTAACTTATGCCACAAGGGCACAAGTTAACATTTCCCTTATATTATACAAAAAATTATTTAAATATTGTTTTTTAATATTTAAAAAAATAGTAAAATGATGTAGATTTATTTTCAAAGTAAAAAAATCTTCAAAAGTGTTATTTATAAAAATAAAATAAAAAAGTTTTAACAAATAGACCCTAAATTAGAATTAGATTTATTTTATCACTATTTGTGTTGCATCTAGACCCAATCCAATTAAAATTTGTCGATTTTGGTTTGAAAAAAAAAAACTTTAATTTTTCTATAAACATTTTAGTTTGGATCGAACTTATGACCTCAAGGAGGAGCACACTCTCATCTCAAACCAATACCACTAGGTCAGCCTAAAAAGGTTATTTTATGTTTAGTTGTTACCTAACATCTTATTTTATATTTGTGTTTAAAGTAAAAAAATTGAACCCACAACTTCCATTCATGTGTGCGAGGTTTATATGATATTTAAAGACAAAAAGAAAAAGTAAGAAATTCGACATATTTTAAAATAGACTAACTAGCTAATATGTCAATGAAGTTAAATTCTATTTTGGTACTTAAAACGACCCTCTAAAGCATCTTGACTTTCCGTGACCTTTACGTATACACTTATCCCAGTTTCCATTATCAGTCCAAAATACGAGCATAAAGAAAAGGAGCTTAAAATGAAAACTAGCTAATATGAGCATATTAACATTTCCCTAAAGAAAATACCAACTCTTTAGTACCTCTATAATCCACACATTTGCCCAGGGCATGGACATGGGCATGAGAACTCTATGGAAATAAATCGTTTTAAATATAGAATTAGCATAAAACTACTCTGCTTCACAAGTTCAGCTAAACTGACATAAAATTACTCTACTTCACAAGTTCAGCCAAACTGACTTTTCCAAAGGATTTAAGTTGTAAAGCAGCCCATCACCAAGGCATGGCTTTGATGAATGTTAATCTACTAACACGGTGATTAGAAAATAAGCAATGTGCTTATGGATTTTGTTAATTATTTCCGAAAAGGAGGACGGGGGCAGCAAATAGAGCCATTCCAGAGTGACTTGTGATGTGAGGTGGAGAATCATATAGCAGTACTTATATTTAAAAGGCTTAATAGGTCATTTGATCCCTTAATTAATCACTAGTTTTCATTTTGGTCTCATAGTTAATAAAACTCATGTTTTAGTCCCTCAGGTTTGCTTCCGTTAGTCATATAAATCTCTGTCTATTAAGTTTAACTCCAAATATCTATGGTGCGTCAACTTTAAGAGTGCTCCATCATAGACTTCATTAATTTTTTAAATTTTAACCATTTGATCTTTAAAAAAAAAGGCTGCCATTGAAGTATGAAGGACTACTTTATCTTACAATGATCCGACAACAACTACCATTGGATTAAAAAAAAAGGCTACCATTGGATTATATTTCCCTTTCTTCATCTTCCTTCCTTTTCTTCATATATTCAACAACATCTTCATCACTCACTCATAAACAACCCAGTTTTTTTTCCCCAGAATAATATCAAAAGCATCATCTTCATCTTCTTTTTTTTCCAGAATAAATTATTTTTGGTTTTATTTAATTTGTTTCATCTTCTTCTTATTCACGTGTTCTTCTTCCCGTACCACCACCATCATGCCCTTCATCACAAAGAAAAATCAAGAGAGAAAAAAATCAATAACTCCCTTAAAAATTTCTCACGAAGAAACCAAAGCAACGAGATCTGAAATCAATGGCGTTGGAATGGTGTTTGAGATCCCAAATCAAAACTTGATTTTTAGAATATCAAATTTCTTGTTCAAATGGTTTTTTCGAGATCTTCAATTGCGATTTGGTGAGCGTCGCGGTCTGAGAGTTTAGAGAGAGAGGTTGAGATATTTTGTTTTAGTTCAACCATTGCTAAATGGGAAGATACTGATGAATGGTGTTGTTTGTGTTTGGGGTTTTGTGTTAGATCTGGGGGAGCACACCAAGGGAAATAAATCAGGGTGTTCAGAGTGCGGTTTGGTTCAGTTTTGAAGTTAAAAGTCATCCGAATCGCAAGATAAAAAACATGTGGTTTGGTTTGGTTCGGTTGACTTTTAAAATACAATCTGAACTAAACCAAACCAAACCAAATCAATGCGGTTTGGGTTGGATCAGTTGGTGCGGTTTTTTCGAGACAATAGAATTTTTTGTTTCCAACATTAAATCGAGTTAAAAACTTAAAAACACAACATATTTTCAGTAATGTTTCCGACAATATTTTTAATTCATTTCACTTTTCATTTTCACCAAACAACATAGACCAAATAAAAAACGTGGACAAAAATTAATTCTATTGCGTAAGAAATGTAAAATACCAAGATTTTATCGTTCTCTAAAAGTTCAAGTAGCACATAAATATATTTTTGAAATAAAAAACAAAGAAGAAAAGTTTCCATTGAATTTCTATTGGTATTGGTTTAGGTGACATAGATTTTAATTGGTGTTTTCATTATGTTGCGGTTTGGTTGATAAAATGAAAATCTGCAAACCAAACCAAACGATACGGTTGAGTAAAAAAATGATCTGCATCCAAACCAAATGTGATTTTTTACGGTTTTGATTTAGGTTGGTTCAATTTGCGATTTTTTTATTGGATTTGTTCGGTTTTTAACACCCTAAAATAAACAAACAGTCACATCCATTATGTGGTGATTGACGGAATTAGGCAGGAATGAGATGTTACTCCCTCCGCACAGTCCAATTGTGGGTCTCACTTTCGGATGAAATCTCGTTGTCACTGTTGATTGGGAAGGTGAGAACATATTATTAAACAAACCATTGCATCAAATCTCTTTGTATTCTTCTTAATTTTATTTCCCTTTTTTATTCATATTTTACTTCAAATGTTTTCTCCAGATTTGAAAACATAAATACAAGGACGCCAAGGGATGAGTAATGATCCGTATTCTACATATTCAACTTCGTAGTCAAAGCTAGATCTGCGGGAGTGAGGGAAATTAAATTGAAGTGAAAAATCATAGGAAAAGCTGGATTTTCTTTCATTGATGATGTTGTTGTTTAATTTGTGCAGAATTGATGTTATTTTTTTGTTGGATTGATGTAGAATTGTTGTTTTGATTTTGAAAATGCTGTTGAATTGGTGCAGAATTGATTATTTTCGGATGTTGAATGTTGTTGTTTAATTATATGAATTTTGGTGATTATGTTATGTGTTGTTTCTAATTTTTTTTGGGTTTTTCTCATGAATGTTGATGAATGTGAGTTGAAGATGATGAAGATTAACAAGGTAGAAGATGAAGAAAAAAAGAAAAAAATTAGTTGTTGTTGGTACACCATAAGTTACAATAGACATGCATAATCCAATGGTCATCTTTGTTAAAAACATATCAAGCGGTTTAAATTAAAAAATTTAATAAGGCCAATGGTGGATCACTCTTAAGGTTGGTCCACCATAGACATTTGAGGTTAAACTTAACAGTCAAGGATTTATTTGACGAACGGAGGCAAACCTGAGGGACCAAAACATGAGTTTTATTAATTATGGGACCAAAATGAAAACTGGTAATTAATTAGGGACCGAATGACCTGTTAAGCCTATTTAAAACAATCCTTCCAGGCCCTGTCATGTAATAAACAGTTCATTCATTTGATTTTAAAATCTACATAAAATGACTTACTTCCATAGTTTTCTCTGACAAGTGTAAATAGAAATAGGGTTAGTTACATTGGAAGGTACTGATAAAAACATTGCTCCTCTGTCCAGTTCAAAACTTGATGATGAATACATTCATTTAACTGGGGTGCACTATATATAATCAGCGTGCAGAAAATTACATTGGTGTTTGTCTTCAGTGTGGAGTGTAGAGAGGTGTACAAGACTAGATCAGAAAGTACAATCATGAGGAGGCCAAAAGAACAATGATAGGAAACTCTCATCCTTCCACTCCAAACTGTATCAGGAAAAAATATTATGGGGTGGAAAATAATCAGTAAAATACACGAAGACTAGGCAAAGTCCCTCCCCAGCGCCTGAAGCTTTTGAGATATTCAAGGTGTGAAGTAAATAATATATCACGGCGATCTCATGATCTCATGGATTCTTGCCTTCTGAGGGGAATCCCTTCAACATCATCAAAGCCATCCTCTTCTGAATGCTTATTAAGTCTAACAGATGAACCTAGTAAGCATGTAAAAGAAGATAATATTAATAATCATGTTTTAAGATGGCAGGACCACACTAGGAAGTGCATTGTGAGCCCTATAGAGGGAAATCTGAAGTAACGTGAAATTACAACATGTGAGATCACTAGAGCATACCTTCTGCCATATCCTTAGTCTTGTGCAGAAGAAAGGTTCCTGAAAGTATCGTCACAAACCCACATATTTCTGTGATAACTTGTGTTGGACTTTGCCTATCCCAGTCCTGATAACAAGTTTAATATTCAGTCAAGGATGATTCTTCAAATTAGCAAACAATGGACAGACAGATATTTGACATGTATATAATATCTAAACCAATGAATCTGCACCTGGAACACGATAAACATCAAAATGAAGGACCTCTTCAAAAAAAAATCAAAACAAAGGATAAAACCAATTCTTAATGTGTACCAAAGGATTTGCGAGTCTCCCTGCTTGTTTAAGAAATGAGCAAAAAGAAAGCAGTTTTACACCCTGTTGAAGGTATGTGTACGCACATAATTTTCAATTTTCATACATTCTAGATGTAAATGCCTCAGCAGACGGTAATTTATTCTCAAAGATCTCTCTCTTCTTTTGGAACCAGTTTATGACATATATGTGGGACCCGCTTACTTTGATAAGCTTGATTCTAGACTATAACAACATAAGTAAAATCAGGTTGACATACTTCTAGGTATCATACCAAAAATAAGTACTCCATTCATACAAAAAATATATGATAAGTGTTGGCGATGCAACACTTTAACACACTCTTCCCCTGTCAAAAAAAGAAAGAAAAAAAACTCTTCCCAAAACACACTATTCTATTGGTTGAAATTCAAATGAATTTCACTAAATCATGTAGGCTCAACAGCAGCACTTCAAGTAGAGAGGTCGCGATAGGGGCAGAGCAGCAGCAGAAAGGTTGTGAGAGGGAAAGCAGAATAACAATAGAGATAGAGCGGAAGACTAGAAATGGAACGAGAAAGAAAGAGATATGTTAGGCAAGCCAGTATAGGATTAGTTAGTAGTGAATAATGAAATCATTACAAAGAAAGTTGAGGCAACTCCTATCGTAGTAAAAATGGCAGGGTTTTGATTTGGGTAGGCTTGAACATGAGCAAAGAAGACCCATAAAACCACCAATTTGGAGTAGAGTCGATAGAGGATAGCACAATAGTTAAATGTAGAGGGAAGATCAGGAAAGCCTATAAGTCAAACCATTCAGAGAAATTGAGATTTGCATGATCTATCACACTGGACTCAATTCATGACGAAATATTTGTTTTGTTTATTTAGCCAACTCCACCAAGCGGAAATAGGATTTGGTTGTTTGCTATTGTAGTTCTAGCCAACAACCTGTATATAAGTATCGTTCAGAATCTTGTGATAAGAATAGCACAAAATGACGTTAGATATCATCTTAAAATTGAACTTCTCTGCCATAATGTGTCATATCTAGCTCTCTATTTTGCCATTACATTAAAAGCAAGTAGAACATAAACATGGAATAATACATAATACATAGAAAGATACTTTATGCTTTAAATAAACCAGTTCGACAATAGGCTTCAGAAAACACAGATTTTAAATTAAGCAACCAATCTAGATAATGTAAAAAAGCGGAGTCATTGAAAGAAAAATAAACCAGTCTCATGACAAAATTTACCTTAAACATGATAACACTGGCCACGATGGTTAATGTTGTGAACATAACATAATAAATGGGAGATACCACTGCCGTATTGAAAGTATCCAGTGCCTGATTAAGAAGAAAAAAAAGTATCACATGAATTAGCCAGCCACCCAAAAAAGATGTACAACAACAACAACAACCAAGCCTTATCCAACTAAGTGGGGTCGGCTACATCCAAAAAAGATGTACTAATGTGTAAAAGTTACTACACAGTTTAATTCGTAGAAGGACCATGCACAAAACATTTAGGATTAGGAACTGTATATTGAAGTCACATTCTAATCCTAAACATAAGTTCGAAACTATAGAGATAATGAGCTTTTCACATAAACCATTCAGATACCTAAACTTGCATTTAAATGCATTTAAATTATTAAACCATTCATTACACTTGCATCATCAGACCTTCCTACTCACTATCCACCTGCAAGCCATTCGAATATAAGGCATCAACTTCAACGTACTAATCCTCTTCTATAAATAATGATGTAAAACATGGAGTTTTTAAAGAAAAACATTATCTTTGTTATAGCATAACTGCCACAGCAGACTGCAAAATAACGTCACCACAATGCAAAATAGATAATGTATTCATTACTTCTCTGCAGATTAATTTTTTCTTGCTTTATTTTTTCACCGAAAAATCATTTTTATGTATTGTTTTCCATTAAGGTACTTCATGAATTACCAATAAATGTAAACATCAAGAAACAAGAAAAGCTATCATACCTTATTTAAATAATTCATTTGGGTAAGAACACAAACAGTTACAACTAGAGCAAAAACCCAAGTTTGAGGGTAAATTAGCTGATTCATCCCAGACAGAGTTAACTTTATGGCAATTCCAAGAGCTTTAACACTCATAACCTAGTAAAAGAAAACCTGACAATATAAATACAGAAAGGAGGAAAAAAATAAACAAAAAAACTAGGGGTAAACAAGGACTATTCATCAATTACTAGATGATGAGACATACCGATAGGGAGCCTACAAGGGAACAAACACCGATATAAACCATTATGTGTGTCTGGCCATATAGAGGAATGAAGTGGAAGACTAGAATAAAGGTAGCTGTTATAACCAATGCGGCATAAAATAGAAAAGCTGCAAAAATAAGATTGTGTCTTTTGGTTAGTAGTTCGATTACAATGTGATATTTTGAGTAGACTAACATTTCAAGGTTGAAACATGGCTACCTGGATCCATAGCAAGATCCCATACTTCTGGCACTGATTCAATTTCCCGTTCTTGAGGAGCATGTAGAACAATTGTTGTAGACCCCACGACACACAAAGCGCAACCAAGAACTCCAAATATATGTAGTCTCTCCCGTAAGATAATATGGGCAAGAGCAGCACTGCAGCACATCATCACAAATCAGAATTTACAAAGAGTCAAGAATAAATATGAAGGTTAAAATTGCCATACCTGATAATAATGCTAAGAGCACCAAGCGGAGTGACCAATATAGCTGGAGCAAATGCATATGCTGCAAAATTGGCAATCTCTCCGACAATCACTATTGAAAAGGCAAATGTTAGAATAGAAACTTTAATCCATTTGTTGGTATCAATAAATGTATGCAACTCAGATCAATAAGTTGTACGTAGATAATTTGTTGGTGTCCATAGATTGGAATGTAGAAATATTCCCATGGAAAATGTGTGAAAACAAAAAAGAAGTAAGAAGATTAGAAGGAAAAGCTGAAAAGCTGCAAGCTTTAGCAATTTTTTTTCCTTCTACAATAAATCTGGACAACAAGTAGCAAAAATTTATATAACTTAACCTACACTTATGACTTTTTGCTAAGAGATGATAAATCATACAGTGATGAGAGAAAAACATACAGAAGAACACCCCTATTAAGATTTGTTCAGGTTCTGCATGGAACTAACATTATACAAGTTTAGATAGGAACTACATCACTTTCTGTACTACTAAAATCACTAGAAGCTGAAAAAGAAGCAGGATTTGTGGGGATGCACAGAAAAATCAACGATACAGCTCACCAACACCAAACAATAATGTTGCACAAACACATGTTAATGAAAATATAGACCAGCATGCAATTTAATAATCAATCCACAATAAATAGAACCATGAATGACTAACTTGTTATCATGCCCACCCACCAAAGTGGTTCATACAAGTACGAATAGCCTCCACTTCCTGTAAAAGATAATTCTTTGAAAGTCAGTTACAATTGAATTGTGCATGACCTGATTGGGTATGTAACAAGAAACACAGATATGAGGGAAAAAACAACTACTGTGCAGATAAAATCATAAAATAGTTCCTTGAAAAACGAAAGTTGCCCCCTACCCACTCCATATACAAACCAAGCCGAGCCAGTAGAGTTGATAAGCATCCATTTCATTTTAACATATTTAACCTATGAAGCACGGATACTCCTCGAATTAGGTGTGTTGCAGTGTCGAACATGTGTCGGTGTCCGACATGGAAACGACACCGAAACCTATGATCACACTGAATTATGTCATTTTCTCAAATTATTATTGGTGTCGGTGTCTGTGTCTGTATTTGTGCTTCATAGTATTTATCTGTACGCATTCATTTTATTTTAACATGTTTAACTGTAAGAAGAAAAAAAAATGTCCATACAAACAACATGAAAACAATTTAACTTGTAGACAGTTTTTTCAACATATTTTAACATTATCAGGATCAGACCACAGCATACTCCATTTTCTTCATGACAATTAAACAACAACATCCAAGTCTTATCCCTCTAAGTGGAGTCAGCTACATGGATCAAATTCCGCCGTAATTTTCTATCATGTATCATATCTTAGTCCAACTCATTAATCTATAGATCATTGTTGATAGATTATCCTATAATCTTTCTAGGTCTTCCTCTGCCTCTAGAGATTTGATACTACCCTCCATCGGATCTACTCTCCTAAATAGAATCTTCTCTCCATGAAAATTAAATAATCCCAATCACTCGTTACTCCATATCAGAGAGCACAACAAAATAATTGTTAAGAACATCAAAGAGTTGGTTGCACTTGCACTGAAAATGGATAAAATACACTTACTCATTAAAATGAAAAGGGTTGGCATTGCAAAAAGCAGATCTTAAGAAAAACCTAATAATGCGATTGTAAATGTAATGTAATAAATAAAACGAAGTCTCAACTCAAATGAGAAGATCGAAGGAGTACCTGCTCTAATTCCACTTGCACCGGCTTTTTTCAAACCCTTTTTTTTAACAATGAAACTAGCACCGATGAAGAAACTGGATGAAAGAGCAAGGACTAAACCTTTGATATTATCAGAGGACATTCCCTCTCGCCAACTAGAAGAAGATGAAGAACTCGCCATCTCGCGGAATCAAAAACCCTAGCGAGATGGATCGAGAGCAAACCAAATTGAAAACCTAATCAATTATCTTCCTTTTCAATTCGTTCTGGATACAGCTGTCAGAATTGGTTTCTTCTCTTTCTCTGGATCGGGAATGAATAAATGTTTTGTTCCAATTGCAATTTCATATACACAGAAAGGGAAAGAGAGAGATTAGAAGAAAAAAGTAATAATTTTACAGTGTGTGAGTCAGACAACTAACATAACAACGATGTGGATAGAAGATGAGTGATACTGCACTCCATTCCTTTTGTTAATCATCAATTACTCCGACATCAACATTTGCTTAATCGATAATCAACATACCGTTCTCTTCTTCCTATTTTTTTATGCAATTTTGACCCCTATATTTGCTATGGTATCAATTTTGGCCCTTTATTAAAAAAAACCATTTTCCAGCCCCCTAATTTTGCCCCATTTTACAACTTATAGGTCCCCTCTCATTTTGACTGGGTCAAAGCCCACATGACCACTCACTTAAGTGAGATGGACACCACGTGGATTATTTTTGAATTAAATTTAAAAGGAAAAATTCATCTGAGTATTGATGAATTAAAAAAACAAAATAAAAAGGAAAGGAAGAGAGGATGGGCACGTGACTAATTGCTTCTTCTCCCATAAACCTTGAATTCCAAACCCTTCATAACTCACATTGCTTCTTATCCCTTCAATGCTTATTCTTCTTTCAATTTAGTTAGAAATCCATAAAACAATTTTCCAATTCTAATTTTTCAATTTCGACAATGATTTTATAACCATTCCTATACGAACTCACTCATAGTAACTCATTTTTTTCTCGAAAATCACTCCAGCAAATACATTTATTGCAATTCTAAAATCAGTTCCAAAATCACTAATTTCCAGAATCATTCCTCATCTGAACCGTTCTTCTTCTCCTCCTCTCATTCGTCTCCAAAATATTCAACGAGAATTTGTTGCGTTCATAAATATCTAGATCTGAACCTTCATCAATATCCATCAACAATAACAGGATTTATGGGTTTTAGCTTTGATTCTTGTTGTCTGATTCAACTCATTATCAATCACGACGTAGATTCTCGAAAACAAAAAACACCCACTTGAAGAAAAACGAAGAAGACAAAGAATATTTAGAAACTGGGTTTTTTACAAATTTATACAAAGATTGGATTAGGCAGCGTTTGAACAAAATCAGGAGATACATATAATGTGGTTTGCAGATTATTTTGGACGTGTCTTTTCTTCTGTGATTTATGATTTTTTTTCATTGAAAATTTTCTGAGTTTTTAAGGCAAGATGATGAATATGTGATTGAAGGAAGAAGAACATGATGTTGAAGGATGATGAATATGATTCATGAAAGGACGAATATGATGTTGAAATTGTTGGAGTTGTTGTTGTGATTGAATCTTTTTTGTTTATGTTTTGGATCTCTGTTGTTGAAATTGCTTTAGGTTTTCTTCTTGAATTTTTCTAGGAATGATGAATCACGTTCCCATCCAATTCCATTTCCTTTTTTGTTTTTTTGTTTTTAAATTAGAATATACACATGTGGCTTTTCCTTTTAAATTTAATCAAAATTAATCCAGATGGCGTCCACCTCACTCAAGTGAGTGGCCATGTGGGCTTTGACCCGGTCAAAATCAAAGGGGACCCATGAGTTGCAAAAGAGGGCAAAGTTAGGGGGCTGAAAAGTGGTTTTTTTTAATAGGGGCCAAAATTGTTATCATGGCAAACATAGGGGGTCAAAAATGCATTTAAGCCTTAAAGATGTTATATTTTTAGAGTAAAATAATATAATTTATATGTATATGTATACATTCTTTTTAAGAAATACCGACGCAGTACTTTATTGTTTATTTACTTTAAGCAAAATATAGAGTTGATTAAAAATATCTTACTAAATCACAAATTTTTAAATTTAGTTAATAGGAAATTTTAATGATGATTTTAGTCATTTATAATATTGTAGTTTGTAAGAATGGTTCATCTTTTAAAAAAAAAATCTAAAAAATAGATATTTTTCGTCCTAAAAACTAGTCTATGTAATATGTAAAATACAAATTTGGACTATAAATGAATAATTTTTTTAGAGACTAAACTATAATATTTATAATTTCTGTATGGACCAAAGATATATTTAACACTTAAAAATGAAAAAAAAGAAAGAAACAAAAGACACAGTAGATTAAAATAAAGCGTGTATTATTCTATGACCAACACAAGTGTAGATAATTGGACCACTTAATTATTTGGTCGAAGCTTAAAGTTCGATCACTAACCGATGCGTATGGAGAAACATTTGTTGCGAGAGGTAAATATTGCTCCATTGCATGCGAATGATACTTTTGATTTACCAAAAAAAAGGAGTTTATTATTCTTTTTTGAACAAAGAAAATTAGTTTCTATGCATCGATATTATAAAACTTATATGCACATTTGTCCAATCAAATCGTAAAAAATAGATAATCGTTATCGTTATTATACTAAATCATGATCAACAATGATTTAACCTGATCCGTCCTTTTTTGATTGGCTTAAAAAATATACCTAGAGGAAATTGAACCAAATAGCACATGACAACATTTTTACCACTAAGCTACTGCCAGTCATGCTAATTTAACATTGCTTCCAAAACATGATATTCAATACGTACGTGACCCATTTTTTAAGTTATCTTTAGCTTGATCGTACTAAACGTTGATTAGTACTATACCTGCTGAAAATCAAACTCGGTAGGAGATGGTAACATAATCTTTTATCGATGAGCCACTAATATTTTTGTTGATTTAATGTTGCTGATATTCAATACTAATGTGGCCTGTTTTCTAATTATATTTATCTTTATTATACTAAACGTTGAACTGTGATGATTTAACCATAATTTCACCCTTTTGACTGACTTAAAAAGTCTTTATGAAAAAATATACATGCGGAACGCCTTATCAGATGGCACCCCATTAAACAACTAGCAGTTCTAATGATTTAATGATGCTTATAAAAAAATGATATTCAATACTAACGGGACTATTTTTTTTTCTTTCCATTTTAACATTACCTTTATTATATTTGATGTTCATTAGTGTTGATTTAACCCTAATTTCGTCCTTTTTGTCTGGCTTAAAAAATCTTTGTGATAACATATACATGCAGGGAATCAAATCAAGTTTCAAGTGCTAACACTTCAACGTTTTTTCCCACTAAGCCACAAATGTTTATGCTTTTTATCTTTATTATACCGAACGTTGATCAATGGCCCAACCAATAAATCAATGACTCGATATCTTGACCGGGTTGATCATTTGTCAATTTTTTTAAAACGGTCGTATTCTATTAAATATTAGTGGATAATTTCTAATAATATACCCAACTTAATACTTATATATGAAACTCTAAAAAACTTAAAAACTTGTGCATCACACAAGTTAAAGTATAGTTGAAAAATATTTTTTAAACAATTATTGGTTGTCAATCGTAGAGCCAACCCTAATTTTTAGCGAGGGAAACTTCATCTTCTCTCTGTCATCTCTTCTTCTTCATCCATTGTTTTTTAACCTGAAAACAAACATCTACATAATTTTCTATCGCTTTACTTTTATCTGAACAGAGGTTTTTTTCAACATAGATAAGAGCTTTGTATGTATTCAAAGTTCAATTAAATTAAAGTTTCTAATTGCCACGTCAGATGCCACATGGTCACTTATACACAGTCAACATGTGCTACATATGCATCAATGTGTCACCTTGCAACTTAAATGGGGCCAAGCGACAATTTTTTTTTGCAAGGAGAGATTTCAATTTTTTTTTGCAAGGAGAAAAAGTAAAACTCGCTATATTTTGAGAGACCATTCAAATATTTTAGCCTTTATTTTACATACAAAACACTGTTCAATGCTTGCACCGCACCCATTGCAGATTTTATATACCTGCATCTACATAAACATATTTTTAAGTATATATACGTGAAAGTTGATATAATATAATTTTAGAAACTCACGATTATTTTAAAAATATAAACATTATAGTGAGGGTTTACATTAAATAACTTTTTACTTATTATATGTATGTACTTATCTATCTATCTATGTGTGTGTCTACACACACACACACACATATATATATATATATATATATATATATATATATTGTCTAATAGTTTGGTGGCTGAAGCTCACACAGTTGAACCTAAAATAGTGAGGTGTCCAGGATTCGAACTCTGCCCCTACATAAATTATACAATGTCCCTGCCAATTGAGTCAAGCTCACGATGACATTTTTTTATTTTACATTTAAAACACCGTTAAATATATCAACTTAAATATAACAACATTAATGTAAGTGCCTCCAAGTTCTACTTCACTGTTGTGAGCACCTTTATGATATTAAGCGCAAAAGTTCTAAAATTAGAATTTTTAAAAAAAACATAAACTAGGTATGAATTTTTAACCGCAACGAAAATTCTAACTTTTTTTTGAAAGATTCTTATAACATTATAATTTTTTTAACAAAATTCTATTTAAAAATATGAATTCTACATATGAGTTTACTTAAAAGAATGATCCAAAAGTGAAGATGGAAAACTTTTAGGAGACTAAAAGTCAAAGAATTTTTTTAGAGAGACTAAGACAAAAGTTGATATACCGTTTATATAATGTTTCGTTCGTACCTTTCATCATTTACCTTAAACTCCTTAAAAAAAATCATTTACCTTAAACTTTTCTAATATAATTTATACTCTCTTTAAATTATTTATCTTCTGTAAAACATAATTTTGAATTCTCCAATGTAATTATTAATACACTTTTATTTTTTAATATTGTTTTCATTTATGGTATATTGCCATTAATTAAGAAAATTGGAGTTTTTATTAATTTTCTTACCAAACAATTTTTAACTTTAAAGTGAATTTTAAATTTAAAAAAAGTTATGATTACCATACAACTTCAACTTTATTTTTTTTCTTGGTTACATCTTTACCTTTACTTTAAAATTATTTTTCATTTTAGCTTAAAAGAAGTTTAGAATGAAGTCTCAATTCGGTCCTTTATGATTTTTTCAAGTACAAATTTAGTGTTTACAAAAATAAAATTCAAAATAGTTCTTGAATATATATTTTTTATACTAAATCAAAGATTAATTTAACCCTGGTGTGAAATTATCAAAAATTATTTTAAACCAAATACAGCTAAGATAAAAGGAGAGAAAATGTAGGATCTTAAACCACTATTCTATTTTAGTCGATAAAAAAGAAACAAAAAGAGAGAAAGAGGGAATATGCCTAATAGCATATTTATGACGTGTCATTTTACTCAATGCACTCGTGCTTCAGATTCAGATAGTGGGCACTATGATGACGATGATGATGAGCCAAGTAGTGAAGTCTCCAAGTAGTAATTGGTGCTACGCCTCCTCCTCCTCCTCAATTTCTGAAACTCAAGTCCTTAATGGAAACCCAATCTCCGCCAGGAAAGAGATCCGCCTTGGTTTGCCAAGCAAAGGTCGGATGTCTTCTGACACACTCGTCCTTCTCAAGGACTGTCAATTGTCTGTCAAGCAAGTCAATCCCAGACAGTATGTTGCTCAAATTCCTCAGGTATTGTTTATCTCGACTGACTGAGGTCACCTCCTCTAATGCTTCTAAATGTTCTTCTTACACTGCAGCTTTCCAATTTGGAAGTATGGTTTCAGAGGCCCAAAGACATTGTAAGAAAATTGTTATCTGGAGATCTTGACCTTGGTATCGTAGGACTTGATATCCTCAGTGAATTTGGCCAGGTGAGCGTGTCTTGATAAATTGTTTATCATTTTTCTAAGAATTTATTCCTTTTAATTATGTAATTAAGGACACTTTTATTTCACCTTCCAACAATCAACTGCCAATGATTATATTTATATGTACTGCAATTTACATTATGTTTTACTCCCGATACCCTTCTCAATTAATGTAATTGTTTTTCTCGGTTACATAGTCTACATTACATGTGGTAAATCATACAAAGTTCCTGTTGACTGTGCTTCCTACTAGACATAGCGTCACTTCCCTCAATCTGAACACAAACAATAGCACTCATTGTTTGGGAATTCTCACTTGGCACTGCCAACATCTCAGACCTTATATCCTATCTTCGTGACAGATGTTACGAATCATGGAATCCCAGGGATAAAGATCATAGTGATCAGCTAGAAAGAGAGCATAGGTGTATTCATGTGGGAGATATCCATAGTGACTCATAGTAGAGTAAACTATATTTGATAAAAGATAATTGAAATGATACACGAGTGTTCCTATATATAGAGTTTAGTTGTGTAACTAACTCTTAACCAAGCTTCTCAAACACTCTAGCTAACTATAGTCTAATAACAGATTACATTGCAGTGAAGCACTTTTCAACAGTAAAAGCAACTAGAGTCCACAACTTTTGTTTTTGGAATTTAACCCCCTCCAACATCTGAAGGAATTTGTGGTATATTTTTCCCATTTACTCTCGCAGTAAGTATAACAAACCTTAATTACGTAATAAGTTCACTACAATATTAGATATCTGAATGTGCACCACTATCTTAGCTAGAAACCACATGAAGAAAAAACCAACTTTAAATTGGGAGTCCCCTAGATTGACGATAACAGATGAATTATTTTTATTATTTTTTCTGTAGGAAGTAGGAATAGTATATTCTGGATCTGCACCTAAGGAATAAAACTAACTGCAAATTTATGTTTTAGCCTATTAAACGTTATACCAACTTGGCAAGTGAAGCGACATCAGACATTCCAATTTTTTTTTTAAGTTAAACATTCTTATCCTATATTTAATAATATTAACATGAATTAGACTTCACTGACAATTCCTGCTGAGACTAGCAAGCAGTGACTATTCATATTAAGTGCAAAAGGTTATTTTTCCACAGTTCTGACAAGTCAAAGATTGAGAATGCTAGTCTTATACCTAATATTGGAAATGCTTCAAGGTCAACTTGCTTCTTGTTTGAAGCACCCATACCCGGGCCTCATGTAGAATATCTCCGCACATGTTAAAATTTAACACGACTTTGTGCGCTTTAGCCTTGATCGACAGATATACTATTATGTTTCTTTTTTTGATGTTGTCTATATATCCACAATTTTCCTGCTTGAAATGTTACTTTTTCCCCTATGCTTAACTTTTTTTATGTTGTCTATCTATCATTCTTTGTCAGGGCAATGAAGATCTTATCATTGTCCACGAGGCTTTGGAGTATGGTGATTGCCGTTTATCCATTGCGGTGAGTTACAAGTATACTCTTTTGACTCCTATCAGTATCATTGTTTTTTGCAATTAACTCTTAAGTAACCTCATTTGTAGATTCCCCAGTATGGAATATTTGAAAATGTAAATTCACTAGAGGAGCTTGCAAAAATGCCTCAATGGACAGAAGAAAAGCCTCTGAGAGTTGCAACTGGATTCACCTATGTATTCACATTCAACTAATGTTTATAAGTTCTATCTGTTGTACTGCTTCTGCTATTTTCCTTTTAAACAAGAAGGTCTGATCTGAATTTCCTTCTTCCTGCTCAGCTGGGTCCTAAATTTATGAAAGATAACGGCATTAAGCATGTGGCATTTTCGACTGCTGATGGAGCACTGGAGGCAGCTCCTGCGGTGAGAGATAGTGTTTGTTTTATTAGAAGTTAATCCTTTATGTTTTTAGATTTTAAAGCATATATTTGATTGTTCTGTGTTTTGTTATGCGTTATGACTTGAATCAAAATATCAAATGATAGTTATTGGAGTTTGACTGCTATAGTTTTTGATAAATTTTGTTTTCGTTGTATAGCTTAATACACTAATCATGATTGAATATTTCACGTGATCCCAAAAATCAAGGATAACCATTCTGTTAGTTTAGTGGCCGAAACAGATTATGTTAAAATTTCATAGGACGAAAAGCTGTAAAACGGGAGATGAATTCTATCTGGTTGATTAATTTGTGGCTAGATATAGATAGAGTAGTCAATATTCTGTATTCAAGGATGACAACTATGCCATCAACTGTCAAGAATTATAAATTATATAGGTTTCTTGAATGTTCCTTAAATATGTGGTTTTTATTCTGCATGAGATTATAAGCTTTACGTGTTTTTGTCGTTTCCCATCTATATTTTTTTATTGGAAAGGGATATGTGCCATGTTGACCGGCATTTATTAAAGTTCATGATTTTTGTAGCACTGTTTAAGTAAAACAATTAGAACTCCCATTGAATTGAGAAGTTTGATCTAATTATAAATATCTGGTTTATTTGAAAGGAGGGGGATGATGTGAGACCGAGTCTTTGTTAGACTATCGGGTCCAGGTCTCGAGGCTTATTGCCATTGAACTCTGCTTCATGATAATGTTAGACTATTCATAATTATTAAATAAATATTATATTTTATAATAGGAGTTAGGCAGTTATTGTTTAAGTTATTATGTAACAAGTAGTTATTAAGTTAGTTATGCATTGTGTGTGAATAAAAGGGAAACCACAGGCTGTTGTGGATTATTCTGAAAAGTAGAAAGTGGTTATTTGGAAGGGAGAGACCAAGCTCTTGAATTCTTGGAGGGGAGAGAACTAAGACTCTCAAATTTCTTGGGAAATCTATTGTATTATTAATATTAATTTGTATTTAGATATCAGTTTCTATCAACTGGTATCAGAGCAATTCTGATCCGGGAGAAGAAAACAAATAAATAAAAAATGGAACCATGGAAGAGAATATTGGAACAAATGCAAGCGGTGGTAGAAAGCCAAGAACACAAGGAAGAACTATTAAGAAAGATGGACGCAGTGTTGGAGAGGCACTTCAATAGAATGGATCAGTTATGGAAGAATTTCGGAAACGGTGATTGAAAGGGAAACACAAATAGAAAAAGAAGAAGATATTAAAATGTTGCAGGCAGAATCACAAGCGAAACCGGATGAACCACCGGCACCAGCACCGGACCACCCACCACCATCATCAAAACCGTCAGACTCAAGTTTGGCTATGGAAGGGGAAGGAAAATTGGTGGCAATAAATCGGTTGGCATCGGTAAAGAGATATGAGGTTAGTTCGATGATAGTCAAAACAAAAGAAAGCACAAATCTGGTTCAAAACGCTGAGGACAAGCCAAGTGGAGAAGAGATTTTGACTGTCATGTCGATTCGGGTCACTTGCATGTCCGAAGACCAACCGCTAGTATCAGTGCCACCACGCTGGAGAAAACATGTGGCAGAGGAATCTAAGGAGATGAAGATCATGGGTAAACCTACCCAGTGGCCACCGCAAAAACCGCCGAAGTCGCAGAACGCAGAAAACAGAACATTTGATCCTGGAGGATTAATTTTTTCTGCAATATGTTTCCTTCACCTTGAGGACAAGGTGAAATTTTAGGGGGGGGGGGGGAGTATTGTTAGACTATTCATAATTATTAAATAAATAAATATTCTATTTCATAATAGCAGTTAGGCAGTTATTTTGTAAGTTATTATGTAACAAGTAGTTATTAAGTTAGTTATGTATTGTGTGTGAATAAAAGGGAAACCACAGGCTGTTGTGGATTATTCTGAAAAGTAGAAAGTGGTTATTTGGAAGGGAGAGACCAAGCTCTCGAATTCTTGGAGGGGAGCGAACCAAGACTCTCGAATTTCTTGGGAAATCTATTGTATTATTAATATTAATTTGTATTTAGATATCAGTTTCTATCAGATAACTGGCAACATCTATGTAGTGTGAATTTCAGTTCTGATTTTAGTTGATTCATTTCATGATGCATATAAAATATTTCCTTGTTATCGTTTTCTCCGTCTTTTGGTCTTTGTACTTGAAAATAAGTAATTAATTGTTTCATGACAATCCCCATCTCGTTGATTCTGCTGCCATATATTGACCTGATCTTTTTTTGATTCATTTTGATAATTGTTTGTCTTTACTCTAATTAGATGGGGATTGCTGATGCTATCTTGGACCTTGTAAGTAGTGGAACTACATTGAAAGAAAATAACTTGAAGGAAATTGAAGGTGGAACTGTTTTGGAAAGCCAGGTTAGCAATCATCAAATTTTCTGACCTTAGCTAGCATGATCTATTGTTTTTATTTTTACCAGGAAATTGCCGCTTCTTATGGCTTGTCGGACTTGGTTTCACTCTGACAATTGAGCACTTTTCAGGCTGCTCTTGTTGCGAGCAGGAAATCAATGATTGGACGAAAAGGAGTACTTGAAACAACTCATGAGATGCTTGAAAGACTGGAGGCACATCTGAGGGCCATGGGGCAGTTCACGGTGCATATTTAGAGTTTATAACCCCTCCCAAACTCCAGTTTATTTTTATTCCATCTTCTAATTCTAGATTTGGCAGGTCACTGCAAATATGAGAGGAAGCAGTGCAGAGGAAGTGGCTGAGAGAGTACTAAGCCAACCATCATTGGCTGGGTTGCAGGTGTGATGTGTGATGAAACTCTTTTCCCAACCCTCTTCATTTTAGGGGAAGATCTTCTCCCTTTCTGTATTTTCTTTTTGCACTAGTGAAATCTGATCTATACTATGCATTATAATAGTGAGTTGTACAATCTTTCTTTTAACACCTAATTTTAAGAGTAACCCTTGATTGTCTATCTGCAGGGACCCACAGTAAGTCCCGTTTTCTGCAAGCGTGATGGGAAGGTATCGGCCGACTACTATGCCATAGTCATATGTGTGCCAAAGAAGGCATTGTACAAGTCGATACAGCAATTAAGAGCGGTGAGTTTCTGAATTAATGTCAAAGCAGTTGAGTTTGAGTTTTCTATCAAAAGGGGAAGATTGTTGGGAGTTTGTGGGGCCAACTTAAGAAAAAGAAAAATAGAAAAGTAAGGTTGAATGGGAAGAAAGAACACAGAGAAACCAGTTCTATTGATTGTGGATATTTAGTCCGTGTGATTCCTGTTGTCCTTGGTGTGCGACAAGCATGACTCAAGTTATTAGACTCCTCAAAACTTCTGTTTATCATATGTGGCATTACATTTCGCTAAATATATCATGACTGCTATTTGAACTGAATATTAAAAAACTATATTTCTTTCTTATTTATCATGATTCTCATACCAATTTCCTGTTGACTACGTTCATATGATGCAGATTGGAGGCAGCGGAGTTCTCATCTCACCCTTGACCTATATTTTTGATGAGGAAACTCCCAGATGGCGCCAGCTCCTTTCTAAACTTGGACTATAGTTACATATGTGTTCCATTTATGGAGTAGTTTGGTGTTTTCCCACCCCCCAAGATACTATCGATGCAGAAGAACTGTAGCAAACTGAAACGAAACTGCATTTCTTGCTGGATACAGAGATATTCCAACTTCTGCATCAGCTTGTAGGTTGAGAATTTTGTAGCAAACTTGTAGTTTCTTGAATTAATTCTGTCCATAATACTTGGTTAGATAAGTAGGGGGTGGGAGGTTTAAGTTTTGACTTCAACATTGTTTTTGGAGTTATACTATGGTGTTGTAATTTTTAACTTTTTAGTTGATCTTATTTGCTACTTCCACCTAACTCAGTGAGCTGGTCATCTTATTTGAAAAGAAGTTTGATGCATGTGAAATTAGAAATTTGCCGGATCAGAAATGATAAATGGACACAAAATAACAGACACAAATACGACACCACCGGATTTTTACTGTTCACATGTACTGTTTTTTTTTTCTTCTTCCTTTCTTTCTCTGCTCTCATGCTTCCACGTACAGCTCTGCAACTCTCACCGGCCACGAGGTGCCTAGCGGCGGTGACTGGATTTCCGACGACGAGGATGGTGTGAGGGAGAGCAGATCCGAACAGTGTGATGGCGGTTGAGAATGGAGGGTGCTGTAACGTCGGTGGCGGTTATGACTGACGATGGCGGTGGTGGTTGGAACGAAGGTTGTGGTGGATCTGTGAGTTTCAGCAGGTGACGGCCTAGACGACGGAACAATGGTTGTAGTGGAGAAGTCGGGTGGTGTGTGGTGGGAGGGTGGTGGTGGCTGTTCAGAGAGACAGAGAGGAGTAGAGTAAGAAATTATTAAAAAAAACCCTCATTTCTACTTGTAACCTCAATTATGCCATTAAATTTTGATGGAAACTACAAGACTAGCCCTGATGTCATTTTTGGTGTTTATTTGTACCCAAAAACAAATACACATGACCAATATTAGAAGTCTAAATTTAAAGAAAGTTATTTTCCTCTATTAATTGTGGTGGTTTTCTCTATGCTAGTGTTCTTTCGAGGGGGAGTAGGTGGTTGTTGTTCAGTGCCTGCTGGCTGTGCGTGTGGATGCTAGCTGGTTAGGCAGCAGATTACTGCTATAGCTTTGGGTGCTGCAGAGTTGTTTGTTTGGCAGGAGTATGCAATTTTGGGTGTTAGGGACCAGCTGGTTTGTGTTGTTCAAGCACATAGGTATGACCTGCTCTTTTTTGCGTATACCAGCATCACTTTTGAAGAGGCTTTGGTGCTGCATTTTTTTAGGGTGGTTACTGTTAGTTTTGGCTTTTATTTCTTTGTAGCATTTGGTGTTTGTTTTGATGGCCCGTTTAATCGGTGTTATGGTTGTAATTCGTTTTTAGTTATCTTCTGCGGGTTTTGTGTATCTTACACAAAACTTTGCCGAGAATAAAATTTGCTGATTCAAAAATAAATTGTGAATCCCCACTGATGTATTTCATTGAGTGTTTCAATTTTAAGAAAGTGATATCTCAATTTGTGATTCCTTCCTGCTTTTTATATTTTTTGATTCACCAATGTGATACTATTATGATTTGCATTGCTTTTGAAAGATATTAGAATAGCATCTCCATAACAGTTTGTGTTGTCATTCATTTTGATGTCTTTTTATGTAAAAAGAAATTTGATTAAATGCTTCCATTACATGAATGAAGGTGGTTTTCCTTTTCAATACCATCTTATTTGAAATGATTATCTGTCTCCTTAAGATGAATTTGTGGAGGATTTAGTTACTCAAATGTACTATTCAGCAACAATTTATTAGTGAATTTATGTAGCATACTTTGTTTCGATGTATATTTGGTATAGTGTCCTTGACAAATGATAAACAAAATTCAACTCTAAATCTTTCTACTGGTTTTAGATTAGAATGAATGAAGGATTGCAATTATGCACCTAATTTGCATTGATAAATATCAGTCATCCCAATATTATGACAGAAGATAAAGTGTAAGCAATATGTACATGTGGTATAACTTACCTCTCCTTTGAAGGAATTAACTTCAACTTGCTCCATTCAAAGAGATATAATGTGTACAAGCATCTTATTTATGAATGGAAGTGGATTGAGATTGTATAAAAGCTATATATGAAACTTGCACTTGAGATAGTGCTCACTGATATGACTTTAAAGTGGTGTACTCTATGTAATTCTTATTTAGAGTTGGTGTTAATTGCCTTAAAAAAGTGGTGTACTCTATGTAATTCTTATTTAGAGTTGGTGTTAATTGCCTTAAAAATCATTGTATCTTTGGTTTTCATCCTCCTTAGAGCATGCCTTATGCTGCTTCTTTTTTTTACACTATATCATATGCTTCTAATTAAGGATTTTTTTAACAAGAATTTTTTTAATGTTTGTGTTGCTTTAACGATATGTTTTATGCATTCTAAATTTTAAATTTCATTGTATCTCCATAAAAGCAGTTTTAAGGACATTTTTGTGTTGTAATTCATTAGATGTTGTCATTCTCTTAGAGTACACTTATCCATATAAGTACTTTTTAATACGCATTTGTTGATTTATTGATTTATAGGCATATTATTCTATGAGGCACTTTTCCAAGCATGAATTTTTTGGTGAAAGAGCTGTCCTTTTGTTATTTTATTGTGCAAATTACAATTAATTCTGAATTTTGTTGTTTTCTACTAAGACATTACCCCATTCTTATAAATTTCATTTTTCATACTTTTTATTTATTAGGGGATATAAAGTCTATTGTTGAATGGCTAGTTTACAGGGCATTGCAATTCCTTACTCATGCATATTAGTTTACAGGGCATTGAATGTACTTTCTTTTTGAAAAAGCTGATGAAAGTTTTATTGAAATTAAGAGTAAAATGGATGCAAAATGTGTTACAAATGTGTAGCAAAAGAATATATATTCACTCAAAACTCATCGTCTATATTGAGCTGCCTATAGGAGTTTCCACTTTTACTGAATCTGGTGTTTTTCTTTGTTTTTCTTCTGCATAATTTGGAGTTGGTTCAATGTAATTTTTTGCATAATTTGGAGGGAGTTTGAGGGATTTGTCCATAGTTTGGAGTGATACGAGAAAGCTTGATGCACAATGAAAGACACATGTTTTTTTATTTGACTTTGCAGATCATATGTTTTCAAAGCGACATATGTCTTGACTCTTTCATAGTCAAAATGGGATTAGAGCAGTTTGAAAATCTATTGATGTGGTAACAAGTTGTGTTATAAAATTGAAAAGATGTATGCTTGCTTATAAGGTTGGGCAATTCTTTAAAAAAAAAAAAAATGCACAATTGTTAAGTACAATGCAAAATCCAAAGAAGTAAGTTTATATGAGTAATCTAGGTTGGCAAGTTGAATGCTATTTTGATTATTTACTATACAAAGCAGCGTTTTCTAATGTATGATAAAGAATTGTGAAGATACAAATGTAACTTTAAATATCGTCTATAAAAAAGTATTTTGTAATTTATGATTAAAAATGTTAATGTTAATACAATTGTATCACACTACTTATTTATTGAAAAACCTATAATTCTTATTTAGACTTTGCGAAGCACGGGTCAATGAAAAGGATCTTAATCGGCATGTAATACTCCTATATGATTCAAATTTAAAGATATTACATAATAGAAATATATATGACTTATATTATGTCGATTTAAATATCTTGGTTCTTAACTTTTAATAATGACATCCACTTTTACTCTGTTATATATAATAATTGGTGGGAAGAGAAAATTTATTTGAGTTGTGATACTTCATGTTAATCCTATTGAGTCAAATGTGATTAAGAGGGATTAATCGAATAGTGTATAGTACATCAAACACGTACATCGTACAAGTCAAATGTCACTTATTGATCTCTATTATAGTCATAGGACCAGTGTGTCGCACGGGTCGTGTATGAAAAAGTATTTTGAAACGGGTAATACTCCCTAATATATGCTATGTTGTCTTTAAAAATCGTTTATATCTTTGTTGTAACATATTTAGTTTATGATACGATACTTCCCGATACGGTAGCTTTGGTGACTCCGATAAATTTTGTTTATGTATTTTGATTTTTTAAATTCCATTCCAACATATTTTGTTTTATTGTGTATCAAATTATTCCGGCTCATAAGACCCGTGCGGCGCACGGGTCAACGTTCTAGTGTTAAACAGTTCTGATAAGTTTGCCCTAATTAATCCCGCATTTTTTGGTGGATCTGAGTACTTTTTATGAAAAAAAAAGAGTTTGCAAGGAAACGAACCAGGTACCATTTGCTTTCACTTTACAACTATAACCGCTATGCCACTTCTACTTTTGTTGAAATATTGTTGCTTCCAAAAATGAAATACATGACTAAAACGTTTTTTTTAAATCCCCAACCGCCCTAGCGGTTTCCTCTCTCATAGCAGTTATTTTTTATTATTAGCAGTACCTTTATTGATGGTAGTTCTTTTTTCATTTTTTTTTGTGTACGCTTACCACGTTTTACGATATTAAAGTTGCATCTTTAAAATTGTAGATAATTTGACTGATCCAAATGATAATTATATCATTAGAAACTTCACTTTTTCCTGTAATTTTGCCGGTCTCTTTGTTTCTCCTATATTATATTACTTGAAGTTGTTTATTCTGACTTTTTATTTGCAAAAATTGCTACAGTAGACTATAACATTACTTTGTTTTGACAAAGTAATGACTTTGATTCCATATTCATTTTTGTTGATTTTCATATTCATTTTTGTTGATGCAATCTAAATGTTGTTAATTTGCTTTTTTGAGATTGTACATGTCGATCACTCTCAATTGTCACTTAGTTTGATTTTTTCTGAGTTTATATGCAACTCTACAAGTAATAATATAGCCAATTTAATATTTTATATATGAAACTCTACAAATTCCGTGCATCGCACGGGTTAGAGTTCGGTTACTCTAGTCTTAAAATCAGTGTCCTTTTCTCATTAATTTTTCAGTCTTTGTATTTCATGAAAATAACATATTTTAATCCTAAGTTTCTCACCATGACCAAAACCACGTTTTTTGAAGACAATACTTTATTGAAAGTATGAACTTCAAAAAGTAAAATAAGGACTAATTTTAAATGTCATTTTTTTTAATAAAGAGGCTCGATGCATTTCATTTATAGGTAGGTGGAATTATACATCGTGGAATACTATAAAAATTACAGGGGCTAGCCATGAAGGATGACACTACTATCACTATAATAATTTTTTTTACCAACACAAGTTGGTAAAAAATTGACAACAATGCATGCAATGCAAGAATCAATAAAATCAGTAATGTTTGCGGATAGATGTTGGATGTGATCTGCTACTACTACTATCTTGGTATGGACTACAATGATAACTTGTTGATGTCCCGTGCTTCCACAAAATAAGTTTGTTAACATCTATCAAATTAAATTTCTCACTCGTTTGAATAATTATTATTGTATTGAATATATTAATAGTAGATCGAAAAGAACCTAAAAAATAATATATTTTTTTATGTGGATTGCTATTTCTAGCGACAAATAGTTTCACGAGTGCTTAGCGAAATAAACAGCAACCAATGAATAAACATGTATTAGCGGAATTCAAGGGAGGTAGTGGAAAAAAAATGAAGTCGAAAAAAAATGTATTTGCAAAACACACGTCGGAACGGTTTCGGGATAATACAATTCGCTATATATATCTATTTCCTTTTTTTATATACGAAACCAGAGGGAATACTTGAATAATACTCCCACATTTTTTTTTGAGAGAATAATACTCCCACATTTGTTATGTTAATTATATGAGTTATGAAATGATTTTATAAATAATTATGTATTTTGTTGGTCGAAATAAATAATTTTGTTTGAATTGAGAAGAAAGAAGCAGGGGTGGGGATAGGATAGGTGGGCCTGATAAGCGAGACGAGCCCAATGAATGAATGAGTACTCTTAAAACCCTAGCTAGTTCACAAACCAACCAACCTGTGTCTTAAACCCTCTCTCTCTCTCTCTCGCTCTCTCTCTCTCTCACCTTCTTCTCTTTAACAATGAAGAAAAAGACGGTGGTGGAATCTGAGATGAAGAAGAAGAACATTGAGAAAGAGGAAGCACCGCCGCCTCCATCTGATCATGATGATTCCGACGACGACGACTCCGATGACAGTGTCGAAGTTTCCGACTATGATTCCATTTCCGAAGATGAGGTATTACTATTACATCTTCACTCACTCTTCTTTACTCATGCTTAATTCATTCTTCTGCTTGTAGGACTCTTCTGCAGATAGCATCGACGACGACGACTCTTTCCGCGCTTCATCTGATTCTGATTCTGATTCTAAATCTGAATTAGAACATGAAGAAGGTGCTTCACCTACCTCTACTCATCATCATGGCTCCGACGACGATTCTGACTCTCAAGACGAGGAGGAGGTCAGTTTCATCATTTTCTTTTCTCAATTTCGATTCATTTATTAGCTGTTTTCACCTTATTTACGCCTGTTTGGATGAACACCTTATTTGCAGCTTATAGCTCAAGCACACTTATGCATAAGCTTACATATGATATTTTTATAGAATAAGATAAAATTAAGTTATATTGTTTTTATGTATGCTAAAAGCTGTTTTTATTAGCCAAGTCAAATAAAGCTTGTGAAAATTGTCATAAACTGTTTTCATAAGCTCTTCCAAACCGTCTCACAAAACTTATGTCAGTGGATAAGCCAATTTAAACAGGCCCATAAGTAGTTAAGTTCTATAAGATAGCTTATAAAAACAGCTTATAGCTTATACCCAAACTATTTAACTTTGTTTAATATATTTATATTTTGCTATCAAAACAACTTATACATAAGTGCTTGTTCTTTAAGTAAGTTGTTTATCCAAACAGTCCCCTGCTATTATGATATCTATAACTAGGAGGACCGTGTTGTTGTTCTTTTTCTATTAATTAATGTGTTGAAAATCAATTATTGTAGGACGTTGTTGACTCAGAAGGTGGAAGTGAAAGCTCCGATCTTCATCAGGAAGGAGGAGGTGCTGAGAGTGATTCATCTGAGGATGAGGTATTCATCATCATCATTATAATTATTTGTTGTAATCAATTCCCATTTATATTACTATGGACCTGAATTTGATTACTCTGGCTCTCCTTTTTCCATAGGTGGCTCCTCGAAATACCATTGGAGAGGTCCCTTTGAAGTGGTATGAGGATGAGCCCCATATTGGATATGACATCAAGGGGAAGAAGATTAAGAAGAAAGAAAGGGAAGATAAATTGGGTTCCTTTCTTGCAAATGTCGATGATTCTAAGAATTGGTTAGTTTCATATATCTATATCAACTTGTTGTCTCCATTTCCATTTTCATCATTGCATTCTTTTTGTACTCACTGACACATATAGGCTAGGTAAATACAAGTGTGCTTTCTATAACTTTTGAAGTCTAAAGTTTGATTAAGAATGCTTTGTATCTCTTACTCTCTAAGTGCGTAGATTATTAATAAGATGTATATATTTGTAATACATTGGTCTTTTTAGACTGTATATAGATTGAGAGCATTTAAGTTTATTCTTTGGTCGCGAAGAGGATTTACTTACAACCTTTGATGGATGATACTGTATCTGTGTTTCTTGTACTTGGGATGTTTTTTTTATTTGTTTTACTTATAGTACGTACCACATTTAGAGTTAGAGTCATGTGCTTTGTTCTGCCCTTCACATCATTTGATGATAATGATCTTGAACTCTGTCCCCAGTCCCCACATATTAACATGGATGTGCAGTTTTAAACTGAATGATGATGTAGAAATCTGGCCTCATATATCTCACTAATTCTCGATACTTTCGCTTACACTTATCTCTATTGAACTCTAAATTACCAGTGTCCTTTTCTCTTAAAAATGAAGAGTTAAGACTAAAAGAAACTTCTAATCATATATAAAAGGAAGCAGTACTTGTAGGTCAGTTAGGAAAGTCAAATAGACAATAGTGATAAACACAATTGTATGTACCTGGCCTATATATGTCGGTGAGTGAGATATATAAACAGTTACACAATTATATGTACCTAACCTTATATATGTTGGTGAGTGAGATATATAAACAATTTGTAGAGAATCATTTTCAATACAATAAATGTTTACCAAAAAAACAATGATGGATGAAAAGTTGCTGAGCTACACCTAAAATAGCTCGAACACATGAGAGGAGGATCAATATAGGCTCCAGTTGAAGAGTTGATTACATACAGGATAGTCTGATAATTGCAGATAGAGGTAGACCAAGAAAGACCCATGTTAGGCTATTATAAAGAATCTAGAAATTGATAACATCATTGAATAATTTGTCTTGGGAACATAATTGGATCATCCAGTTGACATTGTTGTTATTGTATAAAGAGTCCAGTGTACCAACAATATTTTAGAAATTTCAGGATGTGAAGTTTAAAAACCAAGACCAATTTGTGTTTACTTTTTTTCGTATTTCTTTCAGTGTACATGTCATATTTTATTTTCACCATCAACCATAGATTCCTGATCTCCAAAATAGTCATGATTTTAGTATTTTCATTTTTTCAGTCGGTTTTTCAATGTTATAGTTTGGTTTGTTTTCGCTTGACTCCTTTCGTGATATTATTTCACAATGGTTGACTTTTCTTTCTTGATCATTTAGGCGGAAGGTCTTTGATGAGTACAATGATGAGGAAGTGGTGTTGACAAAAGATGAAATCAAAATGGTGCGCAAACTAATGCAGAATAAGGCACCACATTCTGACTTTGATCCACACCCGGTCTGTATTTACTTTCTTTCTTTCATTTCTTTCTTTCTTTCTTTGAGTAATAATATAAGTTTTGAAACTCAATTAGCATGCGTAATTCCTTAAATGCATATCTTATTTGTAATGTGCAGGATTATGTTGAGTGGTTCAAATGGGATGATGCCAAACATCCATTGTCTAACGCACCCGAACCCAAACGAAGGTTCATTCCTTCAAAGTGGGAAGCTAAAAAGGTAACTATTTCTTCATTCACATTTTGCACATAATTTGAAATAAGTCAATTAGGTAGAGATTATTTAGGTTAGACAAATAAAGCAAATTGATTTCTCTTATCAATCATCTACTTCTATGTTTCTACTTTCTACAGGTTGTGCAGTATGTTAGAGGAATTCGCAATGGAACAATAACTTTTGACAAGCCAAAGAAGGAGGATGATTCATATCTCTTGTGGGAAGATGATTCTGGTTTGACAGAAAAAGCAAATCATTTGGCTTACATTCCTGCACCAAAGCAGAAACTTCCAGGTATTAAACGTGACTTGAATTTTTTAGTTCAGTATAATATTACCTTTTCTTTTTCGGTACCTTTGATGTTAATAATTTCATTTTGCTTCTCAGGCCATGATGAGTCATATAATCCTCCTTTAGAGTATATTCCAACACAAGAAGAGATTAATTCATATCAATTGATGTATGAAGAAGACCGCCCTAAATTTATCCCACAAAGGTATTGTGCTTTCATGGTAAATATTTTTGCCTCTGTCTCTCTTATGCAACTTGAAATAATACATTTCAATTGCCAGGTTTACATCTATGAGAAGCATCCCTGCGTATGAGAATGCTATGAAGGAAAGTTTCGAACGCTGTTTGGATTTGTACTTGTGCCCTCGAGTTCGAAGAAAACGTGTGAGTGAATATCCGTATTAAAGAACTGATTTACTGATTACTGATTTTTTCTCTGCTTGTCAAATGTTCTTATTTTTTGTCTGGCGTAATTCATTTACATCTTGTTTTTCTCCTATGTCCAGCTTAATGTTGATCCTGAATCTTTAAAGCCAAAGCTTCCAAATAAAAAGGAGCTTAAACCTTACCCCATAACATGCTATATTGAATATAAAGGGCACGAAGGTGCAGTTACATCAATTTCTATTGAAGCTTCAGGGCAGTGGATGGCTTCAGGTATATTGATGTTAATAGCGAATATTTTGGTTTCGATTAAACAGTGGAGGTCGGTATCCTCACTTAATTGGATTTTGTGAAGGTTCAAGTGATGGAACTGTCCGTGTCTGGGAGGTTGAAACTGGCAGATGTCTGAGACAGTGGGAGATTGGCGAAGCTGTGAACTGTGTTGCTTGGAATCCTCTGTCTGATATTCATATTGTGGCCGTCTCTGCGTAAGTCTGGTTTCCTTGATTATAAACTTATATATTTTATTGTATATAAAATCCTGAAGTTTTCCTTTTTGATATACACATGACTTGATTTTGACCATAAATCAATGTTGAATCTTCCATTTAGGGGACAAGATGTACTTCTGTTAAACACCGGCTTGGGTGATGAAGAAGAACAGCAAAGGATTAAGGAGCTTCTCTTGATTGACTCACCAGAAGCATCAGATGAGACTGGTCAGTTTTGTTCTTACTTCTTTCTTTCGTTTTAATATAAACATCGATCCAGAAGAAGGCTCTAAGAGGTCCCAACTCCCATGTTAACATATAACCCCAACTAAAATTTTAATTATAGAAAAGCAGGCTAGCTAGTTTGTTCTGTTATTTCCTAACCGCGCTTGTGTTTGCAGGCAAGAAAGCACCTAGTGTACGCTGGCTTAAAGATGATAAACACGATGGTATAAGGTTAAGGCATTTAAAGGTATTTACTTGTCTCCATTTCTAGTTAGGTTTTCTCGTTGATTGAAATTTTAAGTATTTATATTGAACGTTAGTGGATGTGTTCAAGCAGAATGTTACTTCTGTGGAATGGCACCGGAAAGGTGACTACTTTTCAACAGTGATGCCAGCGGATATCCTTTATTGTTGATTTATTAGCTGATAATAATACTAGTTACATATTTGAATGCGATGATACATGTTCATACAATATTAATATCTTTTATATCATTTTTTCCGTTGAAATAACAATAATGCACTTAAAGGCTCACATACTTATCATTGCACATGTATGTTACTGCATCATATCTCAGTAGTAGTCTTTATGTATTTCAATATGGCACGAGTCATCACTGACTTTTGATACATTTAATGATCATTTATCTAGTGAGCTGTTAGTCGTCATGTGATCCCCCTCATTTCATGTAAGATCTGCTCCATCGATGTCTGTGTTTACTGTGTGAATAGTTTAGTCATTGACCTTATATAAACAATTTTTTAAACTGGTTCTTGATTAGCAACTTTTAGCTGATTTTTTATCTTAAGGAAAATTAACGAGGCATACAATTTTAAACTTGGGATAGATTTAATGTTTCCTTAACATATTCTTTACGTGAATCAAGATCAGTTCTGATTCACCAGTTGTCCAAGAAACTCTCACAAAAACTTCCTTTCAAGTTGCATGGACTTGCTGTTAGATCAACCTTCCATCCATCTCGTTCCATCTTCTTTATTTGTACAAAGAAGACTGTTCGTGTGTTTGATTTATTGAAGTCTAAACAAATAAAAAAGCTTGATACCGGTCTCAAAGAAGCCTCGTCAATTGCAGTCCATCCTGGAGGTATTGTTATTAGTTATGATGAAATTAAATTGGTATCAGTTTTCTTCGATTCATAAATGCACTAAATCATTCATAATAACTTTGTCCGTACACATTCCATGCAGGTGATAATTTAATTGTGGGGAGCAAAGAAGGAAAGCTTTGTTGGTTTGATATGGACCTTTCGTCTAAACCATATAAAGTTCTTAAGTAAGTATTTTCTTGTAGTTAATTGAAAGCAATTCTAAAACTCATGACATTCTGTTTTGCCAGAGTGCCCTATGCAGATTAAATTATACACCATGTGCTATCAATGCTAATGAATGTTAACTTTTCTGTTGATCTTGCATCATGGTTATCTTTTTCATTATTTAAATCCTTAATTTCACAACTGTCACCTTTTTTTTTTACTTTGTTTGTTTCCAATTCCAAAGTTCTGTATAAGAAACCTTGACTTTTTTTTTATTGTTTTAATTATTGTGTACAAATCTTTGAAAAATGAGGAACTGATTGTTGGTCATGAGGGGAGCCTGGGGTCCGTCCACATCGAGGCTAGAACAACCACACAAGCAAGAGAGACACCACACTCTTACCCAAAACCTTAAGGCTATGGGTTTATGGGTCCTCTTACTTATAAGGCGTTCAACCTTTACTATTTTATCCGATGTGGGACATATAACTCACACTTGCATGCAACACTCCCCCTCAAGTGAGTCCATCACTTTATCGTGCTCCCCCTTCAAGCGGAAGCTCTTACTTGCTCGTATCGCCGTTGCTGGTTTCTCCGCAAACGGACCGACACGCTTGTACCGCCATTGCTGCTTTCTGCGCAAACGGACAGACTGCCTCGGTCGTACCCTTCGTCAAACCGGGGCTCTGATACCACTGTTGGGTCATGAGGGGAGCCTGGGGTCCGTCCACATAGATAGACTCACACTTGAGGGGAAGTGTTGTTGTGTGCAAGTGTGAGTTATATGTCCCACATCGGATAAAAAAATAAAGATTGAACACCTTATAAGTAAGAGGACCCATAAACCCATAGCCTTAAGGTTTTGGGTAAGAGTGTGGCGTCTCTCTTGCTTGTGTGGTTGCTCTAGCCTCGATGTGGACTGTCCCCCGCGCTCCCCTCAATGATCCAACAATGGTATCAGAGCCCCGGTTTGACGAAGGGTACGACCGTGGCAGCCGGTTCGTTTGCGCATAAAGCAGCAATGGCGGTACAGTGTCGGCCCGTTGCGGAGAAACCAGCAACGACGATACAAGCAAGTAAGAGCTTTCGCTTGAGGGAGGAGCATGATGAATTGATGGACTCACACTTGAGGGGGAGTGTTGGTGTGCAAGTGTGAGTTATATGTCCCACATCGGATACAGAAGCAAAGGTTGGATCATTGAGGGGAGCGCGGGGGACCGTCCACATCGAGGCTAGAGCAACCGCACAAGCAAGAGAGACGCCACACTCTTACCCAAAACCTTAAGGCAATGGGTTTATGGGTCCTCTTACTTATAAGGCGTTCAACCTTTACTATTTTATCCGATGTGGGACATATAACTCACACTTGCACGCAACATTGATTGCTGTATAGTTATCGCCATTGCAGAGTTTAGGGGAGGGTTCTGTTAGTGTCTATCGTGTTTTACCTTTATTTGAATGATAAAAAAGGTCATTATACTACTTGAACATGTGACCTCTCAGCAAAAGGTCACACAACTGCGAGTTCAACTGTTGAGACAAGATTAAAGAAACGAAATTAAAAGCCAACATATTTGTAATTAGAAGTAAACACAAATGAGAACATAAACCTAGCAAGCCTTAAGTTTGACTTTGTATTTATTTTTCCTTTAATTTATGGTGATTAGTGTTGTCTTCTAAATACGTCTATCTATCATCGATTCATTTTGGATTTAGACTGTACCCATGTCCCGGGAAACACTATTCTTTGAAAAAAGACTACTAAAAAGGAGTGGGAACAAACCAAGTGAGCATGCTTTTCCTGTATTTTGGTGAACTTCTTCAGTACCTAAATAATGAGCTTTTGTTTATTTGATTAGCAGCAATTTGGATAAGAAACATCACTGTCTGTATTTGATGTCATGCCACAGATTTTTTATAACAAGTTGATGTCATTGCAGGTGTCATCCAAAAGATATTAACAACGTTGTCTTTCATCGTTCATATCCCTTGTTTGCTTCGTGCTCAGATGACTGCACTGCATATGTTTTTCACGGAATGGTTTATTCTGATCTCAATAAAAATCCTCTTATTGTTCCTTTGGAAATTCTACGGGGGCATGCAAATTCAAATGGGAGAGGTGAGACTTCTGTTTGTGATTTTGTTAACTTGGTTAAAATATTGTCTGATATTTGGTGTTTCTCTTCTAGAAGAGCCTCTTTTAGAAGTCAATATCATGGTTTGGAGATGAGTGTTGACAAAAGTTGATATTCATTTTTGTACAAGATTTAGTTCAATTGAATAAGACATTTTTATCTTACCTCTTAAGTTTATTTGCATTGCAGGAATATTGGACTGCAAGTTTCACCCCAGGCAACCCTGGTTATTTACAGCTGGGGCTGACAAGATGATTAAACTTTACTGTCACCACTAAAAATATTTTGATAAATTCATCCATGATATTCTGATGACATCTAAGAAGAAGCCTGTAACTCTATCTCCAATTTTGTTCCCCAATTGTTAAACAGAAAGCTGAAGCCACTGTTATCCCAAATTAAGGGGTGAGGGAGTTTCTGTCTATAGTTTTGTTTATGGGAAATTGCTTGAGTTTGTTTTCCGAACATCACATTTATTTCTTTGAAGTTGAAATGCCAGGAATTTGTAGCTTACTTGAAATAGAACTGTAATTTAGATGTAGCATATATACAACTATTAGAAATCAATTTTAAGAAATCCGATGGATGTTTTTTTTTTCTTTCTTTTCTGGGAAATTTGACGTGGAGTTGGTATTGTAATTGATCATGATTGGTCATTTTCCTTTCATAACACCATTGTACAATTTTTTCGTAATATTTGGCTTTGCTGATTTTGGTATTTCGTATTTAGTACCATTATACACTTTTAAAAAAAATAAGGAGCATGAAAATACGATTTCAATGGAAAAATGAAAAATAAATAAATCCAAAAGACCTGTAGAATTGTGCCATTTTTGTGTACATTCTATTTCCCGTTGGAAAGATGTCCATGACACGGTGCTTGCTTTTGAAAATCCACTACACACTTTACAAAGCTTCTAATATTTCTCTTCAAGCTGGAAACATGCAGCCCGATTTAATTATTCTAATGTAGCGTACAACATTCTTGATCAGCTCATCCTCCAAAATGTGTAGAACGGTTGCTACCTGGCGCCAACAAAATTTTGAATGTTAACTTAATAATAGATACGCATAAGCAAAATTCTATCCGAGCTCAATAATTAAAACAAGCATATGATACAAGGTTAGGAGGGACATTATACATATACCTGTCCTTCCTTTGGAGCACCAATGTTATACTAGCTTTTCTTTTTATGTTTGTAGCATTAGGTGTTTAAAAGCTCCGTAAGTACTTGCTCGCACTAGCACTAGTATTTGTGAGAAAAAGGTGAAGAGTTGGATTGAAAGACGAAAAGGGGGGTTTGCAAAATTTATATGATCAAGAACAAATTCAGCATTATGATTAATTTTGAAATATATTTTGGGTGTAACCGGATTATTTGAGGTGTTCCTAGGAAAAAAAACACTCCCTTGATAATGCTGATATTCTTGCCTGATTATCAACTTGTACCTAGGATTAGGAAGAATACAGTTTCATTACTTGCTATCTCAAATTATTAATATAGCTTTATTTGCAATCAAATCGTTGTTCAGATTTTTTTTTGAAGGAAATCGTTCTGCAGATTGTCATGCTTGGTCTTGATTTTTCCAGAAAACAACTATATTGTACAAGCTCCATATTGGAGAAGTTATATCTACTGTTCCTATAATTTGTGGGTTTTATTCATGGTTTGCTTTGTTATAATTTTTTAAACAGATAGGTATCTTGGTCTTCTCACTTTGCACCTACTTGTTAAGTAATGCTAATAAAGATATTTTGGGCATTGTAAAGAGTGTTTAGCTTATTATGCTTGCTAGTTATCTACTTGGTTGTTGTTTCTTTGTCTGTTTAAATATGCTTGTTAGTGAAGTTGGTTTTAGTATAAGCTAGAATGATATCTTGCATGATGAAGCAGAGGGCACTCTGGAGGCATTATTTTAACAACATGGATAGTTTACTAAGCATTGATTATTGTGATTCCATAAAAAAACAATACAGCAACATAATAATAATAATAAAAATTCTTTCAGGACAAAGTATATGCTTCAGCATTATTCAATGTGTCTTTTGGTTAAATCCCACAGAAGCAAACAATAACAACATAACTAACAATACCAAATCCATAGAGTAAATTATATCTGATGTTACTCTTCTTTATTCAGCTGAAAAATTGGTTTTCTTTTTTCAATTTTACTTTATACGAGGTAGCTAGATCAACTGGTGCAGTTGAAGCAGGTAGAAGCTGTTCATTCTCAAAGTTTAATCTTTAATTTTTATCAACAGAACCAGGTAATTGAAAATTTGGTGTGGTTTGAACTTGTTGAGTAGAGTAAAGGAATCAAATATCCTAACTTGTTTTCTTTCAATTGGATTGGATAAGCATGATACATAAGGTGATTTGATTTTTATCTTTGACTGTGCTTGAAGGGTTTCTGTCATCTACCATATATATAGAACCAACTCTTATAGACATACATGCAATGCAAAAGGTGTGTTACTTTTCCTGTAAACATTTCCTAAAGCACAATCAACCGAGGATTGCAAATGTGTAATCCAAGATTATGCTCTTCTCTCACAAGGTTATGGTTATGAACCAAAAAGATATAGATGACACCCTCTAACTAATAAATCATGATTTATTTTGAGTTAAGATTATTTCCACATCTTATTCAGAATTAAGCAACATGTTCTATTCAATAAACAGCAGAAATTTTTTTAGTATCTATTCTCTAGCTGCAACGAATAATCAATTTCCATTACATGTTCTGATAGATGTTAAAACCAGATGGTGATTAGAATCTATTTCATAGACTTTATCAGCCCAACATGTTAAATCATGATTGTTTTTTTACTTTATTCTGCATAAATTTAATTTTCCCACATACCTTAGAGGAAGAGTGGGACTCCTATAACACGATGGTTAATTTGTTGAAATAAATATACCAATCATCTCATGCAGACATTTTTAATGATCAATCATGCATCATTTAAGCAAATGTATAAGGCACATTCATATGAAGATTCAAATCACCATGCATAAATACTTTGTTATAATCTTACACATTTACAACCATATTCCACAAGTAATTGTTCAAGTCATGCATGAGTTGGGAAACAACATTGTCTTAAAATCATAACAGTTCTAAATGCACTGAGAAATCCTAAACCAATAGTATGAAAAAAGAAGAGGAGATGAAATTGCAACATACTAAAGCAAATCATCAATAAGTGAGCAACCAAGAAATCGTTTGACTTTAGATTTGGCATCTTTGAGTATTTGAGATATCTTTGGAGACTCATTGTGCGCTCTAGCCAATCTTTCGTTGCAATCAGCCTCCTTATCAGTTACTTCTTTCAGTTCATGAAATATTCCTTTAATCTTCTCTGTCAGTTCCGCCTTCCTTGCTTCCCATTTGTTCAAATCTTTCTTAGCAGCTTCAGTGACCTTCCTAACGCTGTCTGTTTCCTGTTTAAGCTTGCAAGTCTGCTTAAGGATTCGCCTTGCCTCAAGTATCTCAGTTAGCCTGGTGTGAAGCCATTCAACATCCACGTTCTGGTTTTTTATATAATTTATGTCTTCAATCTTCTTTTCCAGGTCTTTTCTTGTGATGTTAGTAATACCAACATTCTTTTTGTCCAACTCTGATATGATTTCACAGATTACCTCCAAGAACGATGAACGGCAGTTCACCAACTTTGTCGTGCAGTTCTTCACAATATCTCCATGCTTGGCGATGATTTTTCTTAATACAGGCATAAGTTCCGACTTTATTTGATATTCTTTAATATTTTCCTTAGGCTGGCTTTGTATTTCGGAATCAAGCTCATCATCATCTTCCCCTTCCGCCATTGCAACCATTGCAGTTAGATTGAGGCTACAGGATGGGGATGAACATCCAGCCCTTGAAATACACTTGCTATTATTCTTATTAGTTATTTCTTCAAACTTTTTTGAGGCTTGAATTTCCCCTGCCAATGCCTCCTGCTCATGAGGGTCACTTTCTGCTAAAAAATTATTTTGTCCAGCCATTTGATTTGAATCATTGGAAAATGACATTTCAGCCTCACCTAATTCCTCCACCTTCACCGGTATACGCACAATTGAACTTTCCACATTTTCAGCATCATGTCCCAACAATGGTTCCACTATGAGAGGATGAGAAACTGCTACTTGGTCTCTTGAACAGGATTGCAATTGATCAAAACCTGCTCCTTGTACTTGATATGCCTGCACCAAATCTCATATTAGATAGAAATTAACAGTTAAAAATTCCATTTATGTATATAGTCACTCTCTCTTCAATGATATAAGAACTCATAGATTTTGATGAATTTTGGCAGAAAATTGCACTAAAAAACTAAAATAAAATGGATGTTATTCCATACATAGTTGATAGTGTTGGATCGATCATTAGGTTGTTGGTTGTCATCAGAAGCAGAAGACTGTTCTCTTGAGGATCTTGGCAGAGATGTTCTTCCAGTTTCACTAAGCCTTCTGCAGGATCTCAAGGACTGGCGGCGATCGTAAATCATCCTGGAATTCAGAATTGAATCCCTTTTGACAGAAACAGGGAGCTCCCAAGACGTGGACTGAACATACACACAAGGCAACAAATTGAAAGTTAGGATTAAACAGACAACAACACAGACATTTTTTTTTTAGAGAAACCTAAAAAACATGTCATTGTACACACTCTTTGTATATTTCCGATATTTGCAATAGTGAAATGGATATTGAGTACTAAGCATATACATTGATGAAGATGTTTTGCTTTGTGAAAGACAACCAGAAGTGTTGTATTTAAAGTTAACATATAGTTTGTTCGTGTTGTACTATATTTAAAAAAAATTCGTTTCACACTTTCTACTAGCACATAAACATGTTAATTTTCAACCGGTTAACATAAACGAGTTAATTATTTTTTTAAAAAAAAAACTTTAAAATCACGTTATTTCGTCAAGTTCATGTTTTTTTCCCAATAAAAATGTCTCCTTCAAAATCACGAGAAAATACAAGATGCATCGACAGTGTAAGACATCCAACCAGTATCTTGTATTCGGCCAAATCACAAAGATATTTTGAAATGAGTTGTATGACATAGCAGATTAGGGGTTTCCTTGTTAGAGTATAACCATTAAACTCTAAAATCATTATAATCACACAAATGATACTACGCTGCAAGGACAATCTCATTTCATATCATGCATGTATACATAAGCATGCATTTGGAAACAAGAAAGGAGTGGATGAAGTATTTACATGTTCTTCATCCAAGTTCTTCCTTTTCTGATTCCTTGGTCTTCCCACTTTTGGTGGCATAATGGCTGTTTTGTTGAATGTATGTATTGTTGAGTGGAGAGAAATAATGAAACGAGGTTTGTGTTGAATTGGTGTGTTTCTCACGGCATGTTGCAATGTTTATTTTATAGTAATGAAATAAAATGTGAAATTATGTGAGTTAGTTCAAGACTGAAATGAAAACTCTCATTCACACACACACACACACTAAAATCATGTTGGGACAAAAGTAGTTGTTGAGGGAATGATACAAATTAGTTGGGTTGGGTGTAGCTGTCTTAATAGTACTATGAACATGAAGAAGTTCAAGTGTACATGTGTCCAGAATTGTGTTTGTATAAAAGGAGGGAATGGAGCACATGTTAATTCTGCAAACATACCCTAAACTGGAAGATTCAACCCATACCTTTATCTTTGATTTTATTTATTTTTTCAATTTCTAGTATGTGGTGCCAAGAATGGTAAGATAAAAACACACTTTTTGATTGCTTTGAAAGTGAAGCTTTTGGGTTGAGTAATTTTTATTTTTTTGAGTAATTGGACTAATCAGCGTGTGAAATTGATTTATCTTGAATCAAGATTTTGGAATAAATTGATTTTTTTTTTTTTAGATGAATTGATTTTAGATAAAAATGAGTTGAATGAAAATGATTTATGTTTGGATGTATTTATGTAAAAGTTGATTTAATAATATATTTAAGACTAAAATCATTTGTAGAAGGCAAAAACTACAAATTATTATAACTTTAATAGAGTCAAATTTTTTTTTGGTTGTACCGGATGTGTAGCAGGTGCTTTTTAGTTTTATTATGGGGTTTGATTTCCTCCTTCTTGGTTTTGGAGTTTAAGAGGTTGGAAGATTTCTTTTGATTTGTTTTTATTTGTTGCAGCGCGTTTTATGGTTTTCTTGTTTGGTGGAGTTGTTTGGTCACCTATGGTGTTTTTCAAACCATGTATATTTGATCTCTTTCACTTATATATTATTAACTATTTGCCATTCAAAGAAAAAGAGTAAAATCAATTTTACAAAAAAAAATCGATTTTTCTTTAAATCCTCTAAATATTTGTTTTTGAACGTTAAAATTTATTAGAAAGCGAGAAAAGTATAAAGAGTATTTAACCCACAATTCGGGAAAAGTACAAGAGATATTTACCCTGTAAAGAAACAACAATCAGACTTTAAGAAATTAAACAAAGAAGAGAGTTTGAAAACCATTAGAAGTATGATCACAAACCTCATAATTTTCTAGCAATAAACCACTTTCAAGAGATGACTTTGATAGTCTCTACAATCTCATCCACCTAGGAATTCTTAGAAGAAAAAAATTAACCCCATTCCGAGCTTCTCAAATTTTTCAAATTGTTGCATGTCAAATAAACTTAAGTCCTTTGATACTTTTTTTACAAATGACGAGTATGAAAAGTAGTCAAAGAGGGAAACAAAATTACTGGTTCAGTTTTTTTTTTGGGTAGAATTTCACCAGTTCAGTTCACATTTCACTTCTGAAGTTTTCAAGCCTACAAATTAGAACACTTCCTTTCATGAAAATTCTAGCAATAGATTCATACACATTTCAATATATATTCTAAACATACTGTCATTTCATATGACTCAAAAACATAAACTTCAAACTGAAACCCAATAATCACAAATTTCAAATTTCTGTTCCAACAACAGTAAGCTCAATGACAACAACACAACACGCTCATATTTGTGCTAAATTAAAAAAGAATGAAAAGTTCTCAAATAAGACGTGCATTCAAAACTCATATTGGTGCTAATATTAATAACTTCCTGGTTGTGATAAAAACATAATGGTTTAGTCACATGCATTTAGAACAACTTAAAGAAATATAAAGAAAGAACTATCCATTCAAGCAAAATAATATTAAATTAAATTTCAAACACTATCATTCAAAACAAATTAAAATCAACATAGCATAGGGTGAAAGTTTACAATGACCTTTAGTGCATCAAACCACCAAATCCAACAATTTCATGGTAGAAATATTGAAGCAAAAGACAGAATAAAGAAACTACTACTGCTACTACTTTCATATTAATAAATTGAAAGTTGACATGTTGTAGAAGCCCTTGGACATGAGGATAACAGTCTTTCTATTTTAGACTGTTTCTTGTTGCACAAGATAGTCATAGTTCGTAAAACTTGTGCATTCTTTAGAATAAATTTTGCTAACATAATGTGACAATGTTGTAGGCCTGCAAATGCGAAGTCCCGAATAGTGCAAGTTGTAAGGTTTAATGAGAGGCAAGATGGAACAAATTTGGAATCCACCCAATTTTCTTGATCATCTTCTTCAATGAACTCATCCTCCCAATTGCAGTCTTGTAACTTCTGTTAATATAATAATACAGATAAAATAAAACAATACATAATAAAGGTATGTTAAGAAAAGATAAATCAAATATGATTCTTAAATTTAACAAACAAAACCGATAAAGTTCAAGATTTTGAAGCTTAGGGCAATGGTGGAGCACTTGTACAACTATATCCCCGTCGTAGTTGATCACCAAATGGATCAAATTATGGAATGTAGGGAAGTCATTAGGCTGATCATACTAAATTACATAAAAGACAAAGTATCAGAAATAAAAGCAAAATCGCCAAAAATAAAATTTTCATTCCATTGGCAGGCACCATAGTGATAATAATAATAATAACTAAACAAAACTCCAATAGTTGTATACGTAGAAACTCCAAATTTGAAAGTGCTCTCATCGGAAAAATGCAATGACAATCAGTAATATCTGCTCTGTTCAATTATTTTAATCTTGAGCTGCTTAAGTACAGTAAAGAAGCAAAATCGAAATGGCCCCGGTTTATATTAGACAGTTGAAGATCTTGAAGAACTGGACATCCATCTAGAAGCATAAAAAAAAAGGAAAAGGAAAATCCACACCCATAAAGAACCAACATAGCTTGAGAACAACAAGGGTTGTACTAGTAAAGATAGCAGTAGACAATGTAGGGGGTATTGCTTCTTCCCAATTCACTGGAGCATGAAGATAGAGATTGAGATATTGAACTTTAATTTGCGTTCAACCAAAATGTCTACCCATTCGTTGATATCGTAACTTCCACAATGGAGAAGTCCAGAGGAAAAGTGATCAATATCGAGGATGAAACTGTTGATGGACTGAGAGCCAAAGCAATCTCGCGAGAACTGTCTTCGCGATTTTTCAGTTTCGTGTCGCTGAAGTCAAGATTGGGAACAAAACACCATAGATGAGTCCATCTCTTTGAAAGAATGGATGTGACAAAGGCTTGTTTGGTGGGAACAAAAGAGAGAATATCTCGTCTGGTAAACTTCCGATCCTATCTACCGCCATCGACATGCTGTGCTCAGACATACTGTTAGCAGTGGACTGAAGGCATTCGCTTATATAAGAGAGGAAATAGGAACAACAAACTAGGGTTTGCCGTTTCTTAGTTTTGGTCAAAACTAGACTCTAACCCGTGCGATGCACAGATTTATGAGAGTTTCATGTATAGATATCAAATTGATTATATTATTAGAAACATTTAATGAAATACAATAGTGTTTTAAAAAACTAAATCGATTCATTAACTAACTATATGATGTATATATTCCATACAAAAAAAAATAAAGAATATGAAATCAGACATATATATTCCCTAACTTGAAATGAGACATATATATATATTGCTTATAGAAATGATATAAGTGGCTATCTTAAAATAATGTAGACAATTTGTCAAAAAATTTAGTCATGCATTAAGGTTCACTTATTACCTGTTCATATTCATTTACAAAATGATAA
>Ga0315914_1000660_pt1 | contig 45937 bp, 33 predicted proteins | sample MpolenodulesMG_FD_203920 | JGI IMG/M metagenome (GOLD analysis project Ga0315914, IMG submission 203920) | Medicago polymorpha root nodule microbial communities from Los Angeles, California, United States - elongated nodules | ecosystem: Host-associated > Plants > Roots > Nodule | place: USA... | reverse complement strand
AAACTAAATTTTAAGATTGAAAAGTTAAAGACTTAATTTTGGTTTTAGTCCCTTATTTTCAGTAACTCACGAAATTGGTCCATTCATTTTTAAATCATTTAGTTTTGGTCTCTTTCTCCAATTCATAGACTCAAAAACAGTGATGCGACATATTTTAAATGACCTGACATGCAATCTGGTGATGTAAAATGATCCTTACCCGTGTAATTACATGAAAACTCCATAAGTTTCAATTTAAATATGACATATTACTATGAATACCATCTTTATGTTTAAAAATCTGAAAGAGGGACCACAACTAGATGATTTTGAAATGGAGGGACAAATTATGTGAGCGGGTGAAAATATGATGACCAAATCTGTAATTAAGTCAAATTTTTTTAAAAAAATAACATCTAAAAACTAACAAACACTTCATCGTAATGTTGTGAGTTTCAGGGGATCCTACATTGAATTTGACCATCACGTTATATTCAAAAAAAATCATACAAGTGAGTTTGACACCAAATATTCACTCTACACCTTAATGCATTAGATATATGAGTCATATCACTTTATATGTTGTTCAACATCTACTATTGAATTCAATGTGGAACTTTAAATCACACCTGACACATTAACATATTTCTCTGAAGTATGAGACTCTCAGCATGTGTGATCTACCACCCGAAACAACTTTTGCTTCCCCCACAAAGTTGAACCAGGCTATGATAATGTCGTTGGACCTTACGGAGGAGCCATAGATGGTGTGGATCGACTTATTAAACACAAAGCGACCATACAAATGAGAGTGTGATACCACACCTTCATCCAATATTTTAAATTTGACGAAATTCTAGCCCATGCTTGGCACGGGTTTCCATACTAGTTCAATTTTAAATCGATAACTTAGATCGTTTTACTGTGTTAAACCAAACTTAAAATTTAGATGTCTAATCTTAAATCTACAATTAATATCCAATACAAGGTGTAACTGCGTGAAATCTCTACAATGGAGGATCCTAATCCGAGTATATTGCCTATTGACAAGCTAAAGAACCGTGAAAAAGCACGAGTGAGATAAAGGTGCAGCGCAAGAGAAACTGTTTTTTTTAATCGATAATAATAAGGAAACTGGTGGTGCAAAATGGGACAATACATTTTGGAATGGAAGATGGAGACAATTTTTGAGTTGGGTGATGGTACAATTCATTGAGATTGAGTGGTGTAGAGACGAGGAGGACTGTGCTAAGCTAACTAGTGGATCTAGAGTGTTGTTTAAGGATTCAATATATGTAAGTTCGTTGAAAATATGATACTAAGATTTACATTACAATTGACAAATATTTAACTTGTATCCTTTATTTTTGTTTTGGTGCTGTTTAACTTACTATGAATACAAACTGTTTTTTTGTTTTGTTTTAGTTCTAGATCTGTTTTTTATGTATCGGTTTCTTTTATAAATATTTGTGTTGTTTGAAATGAGCGCACCATAAAGATTTTCTGTAATAAAAAGATACCATTGGAATAGTTCTCTTTCAAAAAAAAAAACCATTAGAATAGTTACCGAACCGCATCAAACTTTATTCTCGGTAGCGATTGAAATCGCATGGTAGTCCAACTCGTTTTTTTTTTTGAAGAAGGTAGTCCAACTCATTGGTTTGTTTTAGTTATTTTACTTTGTATTGTGTTGGCTATTTTTTTTTATCTATAATATCTTTTGGTTTCTAAAAAAAATATTGTTTTTTATATTTATCTTTCAAAGTTTACAATAAATTAATTTCTATTTTTGTCAAAATAATCCTAACCATTAACCCATAAAGATGAATATGTAGATTGAAATAATAGACAATTAAGAGTGTTTTAGTTTGGTCCCCTCTTTTGTTTGAATAATTTTTTCAATTATTATATTTTGGCAAGACAAGGCTCAAATTTTTTCAGTTTTGATAAAATATATATATATAAGAGTGGCATAATAAAAAGATCAATATATCCATAAAAAATAACACAGAGTTTACAATTTTCTTTATTCGAAAGGAAGCTTATTGCCTTTCTTAGCATTAACATGTGTAAATAGTCTATAAAAAGGAAGAGATTGTCTTAGGCCGAATTAGATTTGACATCTCTCCACGAATTCGAACCCAAAACTTTGCGATTGTGTTGAATTTAAAAATGGTTATTTTCACTCTATCAACAACTGACAACTCAGGCTGAGGCTGAACCTCTAGATGTTACTACGGGGAATCTTATCTGGCATAAACAGGTGTCGCTAAAGGTCTCCATCTTGGCTTGGCGGTTATTGCGAGACAGGTTACCGACTAAGAATAATCTTCTAAGGCGAGGTGTGATCGACGCTGAAGCAGTCATGTGTGTTACAGGATGCGGTTTGGAAGAGACTGTGCCACATTTATTTATTCATTGCCCCACTTTCGGTACTTTGTGGCAACATATCAGGTCTTGGATCGGAATGTCAGGTGTCGATCCCCTTAATATCGACGACCATTTCACTCAATTTACTCATTCTTCAGGTCACTCTAAGGCTCGTCAATCTTTCCTCCAACTTATTTGGTTACTCTGCATTTGGTTGGTTTGGAATGAACGTAACAACAGACTATATAATAATATCGAAGCCAACATTGATCGGCTAGAAGAAAAAGTAAAATTTCACTCTTTATGGTGGCTTAAAGCTAATAAGTCCACTTTCATATTCGGTACTCATAGATGGTGGTCAAACCCCTTATTATGTTTGGGCATTGACTGATCTTTTGCTTTTGTTTCTTTATTGTATGTTTGACTGTGGTTAAGGTGTGGCACCATTAGTACATCCTGTACTTAGGTGTTTCAATGGCTTTGTTAATATATATCATTTTTATGTCTTAAAAAAAAGTAAAAAAAGAAAAAACACTAATCCCTTTCTTTTTCTTTTTTCAACAAAAACTCATAATATTCATAGAACGCTTGAGATTACAGATTAGGAAAGAAAAAAAATCTTTGAACAGTTGATATGATAGCGGGACCCTTAAATATGACATAATCTGTCTAACTTACGGGTCTTGTGTTGAACAGTTAGGATTCTAGAAACTTGGCTTCTTTTCAACGTTGAGTGCGGACGCAATAATGAATAAGCGGAAATTACAGCTTATACGTTGAAGTTTCTGTTTTCAGCGGGCAATTTACCTATATATGTACTTGATTTTTCACTTTATGTGAAAATATTTCTATATATGTACTTGATTTTTCACTTTATGTGAAAATTTCATAAAAGAATCACGGTTCAAACAGTTTTTACTTACTTTAGACTTGTTTAGTTGTTTTCTTAGCTCACCAAAAAGTAGTTTAGACTTTGTATAAAATTGAAGGTGTGAGTATAGTAATGTTCATCCTTCATAAAGTATTATTTTCTCTTGCATGCAGCTTCCTGTAATATAAGGAAATGGAAGAGGGGTCTTCCCCTACGGGTGGTGGTACTGTAGATAAGGGAAGAGCTGAGCAATATAAAGGAAGGGTCACTGTTCATGTTATCATTGCTTGCATTGTTGCTGCTACTGGTGGGTCCCTTTTTGGCTATGATGTTGGTATTTCAGGTTCTGTCTTAATCCCTTCTCTCTCAAAACTTCATTCCAAAGTTAGATTGATTTTATATTCACCTTCACTTTCAGGTTATTATTCTGGAATAAATTCTCTTTCTCTCGTTAAAAAACTTCAACTACTTGTGTGTTACGTTTATTGTTTTTGTGTTTGAAAGCTGAAAAGGGAAATACACATGGGTTGAATTTCACTGACATAGGACACGAGTTGATTAGAATAAGGAAAGAGAAAAGAATCTCATTTTCTTTAGTGTTCTTTCATGTCTGTCATATTTTCAATTTGTCCTTGTCTGTAATCTGCACTCTCTCAACTGCTTAAAGTCCTCTTCCTTTATTCTATGGTATAAACTATTATTGATCTATTAAATTAGTCCCTAATTTCCTTTAAAAATTAAAGCAAAAATGAAAACTCAGGGACTCTCTTGATGGATTAAAAATGGGTGGGAGAGTGATAGTTTAGAAACTAAATTGATGGTTTATTCATTGACAAATCCACAAACTGGGTTGGGTCTTGTGGAATACACGCGACTCGAATAGGATTAGCTCCACGAGAAGGAACGTATAAAAAGAAAAAGAAAAAAATAGTATAATTGATAAACCCACTTTAAATTGCATAATATAAGACATTTTGACTTTGATCCAATTCTTCTGCTCCAACAACCAGATACATCAATTATCAAATAAATCTAAAAAGTGAATTGTTTCTTGTAATAAGGACAGAAGCGAGTATCAAATTATTTAAATCATCTTTGGGGGACAAGACATGGTATAATCTATTATGATGCAATTTCATGTACTTTCTCTTTATACCAATGGGACACCAAACTAAGCCTTTTAGTTATTTTTTCGATGTCTCATATTTATCATTTTTATCATCAGAATATGAAATAAGCATAATCTTATAGTCATTTATTATAAGTTGACACATGTGTCGTGGTTAACAGGAGGAGTTGCTTCCATGGACGACTTTCTTCAGAGTTTCTTCCCCGCTGTGTACAAACATAAATTGGAAGCCCATGAAAACAACTATTGCAAGTATAACAACCAGGGCATTTCTGCATTTACCTCTACATTATACATTTCTGGTTTAGTTGCATCCGTAATCGCAGCTCCAATTACGAGGAGGTATGGACGAAGGACAAGTATCATAATTGGTGGTATCAACTTTCTCATTGGATCAGCTCTGAATGCTGCAGCTGTTGATCTTGAAATGCTTATCATTGGAAGGATTTTGCAAGGTGTTGGCATTGGATTTGGAAATCAGGTAGTAGCATTTTCCCTACAATCTTTCACACATTCTTTAAGCAAATGCAAACTAATCTTGATGTAAAACATGGTTTTATTTATAAAAAGAACGATCAAGCAACTGTTTTTTGTTTAAAACCAAACTCTAAAGTCTAGATAAGCCAAGTATCAAATGTAGCTTTGAAAAGTGACTAACTGCCAACATTAATTATGTGAATGTTAACGTAGGCTCATCAAATTTTACAGGAAAAAAAAAGGTATTAATGCAATGGAAACAATCAATGGTCCTATAAAGTATGTTTGAGTTAGAAGATAATCCAGTTATACCTTTTTGAAGGCTATTCCGCTGTACTTGTCGGAGATGGCGCCAACCCACTTTCGAGGAGGATTGAACATGATGTTTCAAGTTGCAACCACTTTTGGGATTTTTACAGCAAATATGATCAATTACGGAACACAGCAGATTCAACCCTGGGGGTGGAGGCTGGCCCTTGGCCTAGCTGCAATTCCAACTCTTTTGATGACTATCGGAGGAATATTTATTCCAGAGACTCCAAATAGCTTAATAGAAAGAGGATCAAAGGAACAAGGGAGGAAGCTCCTTGAAAAAATCAGAGGAACGAATGAGGTCGACGCAGAGTTCCAAGATATGCTTGATGCAGGTGAATTGGCAAACTCAATAAAGCACCCCTATTATAACATCCTTAAAAGAAGATACAGACCAGAGTTGGTGATGGCTATCTGCATGCCTGCATTCCAGATTCTTACCGGCATAAACTCAATCCTCTTTTATGCTCCAATGCTATTTCAAAGCATGGGATTTGGCAGACAGGCATCTCTCTACTCCTCAGCATTGACTGGAGTAGTTCTTGCCGGATCAACATTCATTTCTATTGCAACAGTAGATAGATTGGGGAGACGACCCTTACTCATCAGTGGTGGAATACAAATGATTATATGCCAGGTATGGAAAAATCACGGTTTAATGCAAATTCCAATCATAATGCTCTTTGTGACATAATGCTAGAAGCTGAATAATTAAATCATTCATTTAGAGTAACACATACAATTTGCAAATGTCGCCGCACTTAAGTTGCATCCTTGATTATAGTCTCAATTTTCACATGAACAGATTTCAGCTGCCATAATCCTGGGGATCAAATTTGGAGAAAACCAAGAATTGTCAAAAAGCTATTCAATATCGGTTGTAATAATACTTTCTCTATTTGTTCTAGCATTTGGATGGTCATGGGGGCCACTAGGATGGACAGTCCCAAGTGAGATATTTCCGTTAGAAATCCGTTCGGCAGGGCAAAGTATAACAGTTGCTGTAAACCTTCTCTTCACTTTCATAATTGCACAGGCCTTTCTTTCCCTTCTCTGCTTTTTCAAGTATGGGATCTTCCTATTTTTTGCTGGCTGGACAGCCCTGATGACCCTATTTGTTTTTTTGTTCCTACCTGAAACCAAGGGAATTCCCATTGAAGAGATGTCAATTTTGTTGAGGAAACATTGGTTCTGGAAAATGGTACTACCAGATGATGCAGTTTGACTACAACAATTACTTGCATATGTTATCAACTGATCATGATAAGGCATATAACTGAAAATTTCACCCAGAATCATAGTCTGTCCTTCATATGTTGTAATTAAGTACACTACATTCACATCTATGAAATATTTAATTGTCACATTATTTATAAATTTTTTTAAATCTGGATGATTTTATAAATGGACGACCAATTTCATGAGTGAGTAAACGGATCACGTATGCAACCTAAACTTTAATTAAGTCTTGCTTTTATTCATTTATTTGTTGTATCGTAACTCACCTAATTACTCTTCTAGTGTGTTTGATGTGCTAAAAGGGTAATTGAATGTTGATGTTGCAAAGTAGAGGAGCAAGGTATAAAAGGAATAAAGCAAACACCCTATTCGGTAATGCAATGAGAAGTGAGGCATGCTCGTGAGAGAAGCTTAATTACATTCATGTGTTAAAATTTACATTTTCCTCTCAATAATTTTATTTTTCTCCCAAAGTGCCATGAGAATAAGTATTGAAGGTCTATTGTTATATAAATAAAAATTTAAATGCTTATTTCTCTCTACTTTTAATTCATAAAGTTATAGTTTCAAACTCTATTATATAAAGTATGAAGCAATACATAAAATTTGAATCTTAGAAAATTACTAAAGCTGGTAAAATATGTCTATTTAAAATAAATTTTAGATTCCAAATAATGAAAATAAAAATAAAATATTTAAATTAAATTATCATTGACACTGAAAATTCTAAAGAAATGAATCCACATTAAAAAATGATGGTTTAAAATTAGTTGTTATCATAAAAAATATGTATAAGCATAATTTACTCTAATTTTTATTTCACAGATGAGGTGAAGGTATTTTTTTTTTGAAATAGATGAGATGAATGTATTATTTAACATATCATTGATTAGAGTGTAATTCAGACTTTCTTTAAACAAAGATATAATTTACTTAAATTATTATAATCTTTTTGGGTAGATAATGAAAAAACTCGGCATTATTTGAAAAAGGAAAATAAAAAGAACAAAAGCATTATACAGAAAGAGAAGAAAAAAAAATCAGAATTAATTTCCTTTGAAGTCTCCGGTCAATTTTTGCGGCTCTGCAAAATTTACTTTTTTACGTTGCCCTGCAACTAAAGGTCCTTTTCTGCAAAACAAAAACACCCTATAATGAAAGTTGCTTATAACTAATCTGAAGGCTTTTACCACAAGTTTTTATTCAACATGTTTTGATCATGATTAAGTAAGAAAAAAATGTTAACATCCACATGTTAATGAATTACATATGATATTTTATTATAAAAATTATGTATATAAATTTTTAAAACTAAGAGGAAAAAAATCTTAATAGTGGAAAATTTCTAGTATTTTTGAGTTCTTTAACTTGTACAAGACCGTAAAAGTAAATATTTGTGTTCTAAAGTCAAGCTATTCGGCTCTGCATTTATTTACATATTATTGTCCCTTTTCTGTGCCATCAGGTAAAAGTCCCCTCAATATCATTTCAACAGTACGTACTCAATAATCTTTTAGGTGCAAGTTGGGGAAATTTGAAGCTTTGAACTTACACGGAAGAACAGAGTGAGGGAAAATACAATAGAAAAGGTCCACACTAGTACTACCATCATTCTCAAACTCCTCTTCCTCCATTATACCAAGGGGCTTCAATTGACATTTTTCCAGGTTCTCTTTTCTTCCTTTTTATTATCATTACTTTTCTTCCCTCAAGAACTTAATAACTTCTTTTGTACCTTGTTTTATTTAAATACCGGTCATGAGATTGGACAAAACATGTGCAGCAATGGACCGAATAAAAACTGAAATTTCTGTCTTTCATTAGACTATGAAATTTTCTCTTTGTCTGTCCTCTCTCCTAGCTTATCCAAAAAAATTAAACCATGAAATAATTTTGTCTATATAGCACAGTCTATCAAAAATACTAAAATATAATTGTTTTTTCAACATAAAAATGTTATCTCTTCATTACAGTTTTGTCTTGATCTGTTATTTTTATGTTTGATATTTATTATTTTGTCTTGATCTGTTATTTTTATGTTTGATATTTATTATTTTGTCTTGATCTGTTATTTTTATGTTTAATATTTATTATTTTACAAATCAAACGCACTTGCTTTTGTCCAAAAAAGTCTCTGGCTAGGGTACCCTAAAAAAATAAAAGTCTCTGGCCAGGGTAGGAAATTTTTTTAAAAAATCTCAGTATCAAAAAGGAAAATTGTTTGTATGGTCATGAGTGGGACAAAATTTACTTTTGCTACTAAATAGTAAAAACTACTTATATGGTACGATATGTGATAAATTATATTAGATATAAAGAGTTAACTAATATTTTTAATTGTAGATGTGTTTGAAAATTTAAGTGCATGAGTAACAATTGATTCATGTTGTGTATTTTATAGAAAAATGTTTTCTTAAATGGTGGTCATTGATGGTGATTTCAGTATGATGCACTTATACAAGTAAGAAGAAGTTATGAAACCCGGATACTCCAAAATAAAGATGTATCCATATTGGATACGTATCGGATACTAATACTCTGCGGATAGTCTCGGATACATATCCACGGAGTATCGGAATTAATTATTTTAATTTAAAATATATATTTTATCGGATACTTATAAGATACTCGACAGATACACACAATTACTTATAAGATACTTCACAGGGATGTATTCTGAAAAAAAAAGAGACTGTGTTGTGAAAATTCAATGGGGATGTATATGATTCAATTTAAGATATGAATCGCTATGATTGTTTTTCGAGAACCAATTAAAAATTATGTTTTTGGTGGATGAACGTAACGAGAGAGAGAGAGAGAGGAGATAACCTAACATATGAATGAAAATAGAATATGATTTATACGAAAACTTTACATTTTTTATTTTGATCATATGTATTACTTTTTGTAAATTGTGGCTTTTATGATTATATAGTATTGAAGAGTAATCAATGTTTTTTTAAATATTTTACATGCATATAAATATTTTGTTAATGTATCTTAGCCGTATCGTATTCTAATTTTAAAAATTTCGCGTACTCGTATCGTATTGTACCCGTATTCATACTACGTATCCGAAATACTCTCTTCTTAGTGGTACAAATGAAGATATAGATTTTATATACTTCTTTGATAATTAATTTGCATCATAAGACGTTGTCAAATTTCGCTGGATCGGTATTTTAGAAAGGTGTACATGTTTTAGTGGGTTGAGCTTGTCAGACAAAATATATGATGACTTAAGGTTTGCATGTGTGTTGGTCATGATTTAAGATTGGGTCGTGATAAAACAGGAGAATTGATACACTAAAATTTGTGAGTGTTTTAGATATCATGTTAGCTGGTTTAATCTAATTTAATACTCTCTATGTTTTAAAATAAGTGTGCTTTAGTCAACTACACACAGATTAAGGAATGGAATGAAATAACTATTAGACATAACACATTTACTAAACTGTCATTGTTTTATATAAAAAAGACAAACTTAAAGTTGCATTGAAAATTATGTGAGAAAGAAATTGGAGTATTTATTGAGTGTAAAGTTGGAAGAAAAAAAATTAAAGTTGTATTAAAAATGTAGTGACATTCATTTTAAAACAATTTTTTTGGTTAAAAGCGACACTCATTTTAAAACGGAGGGGGTGTAATATAAAAGTAAACTATTTATGATATTAGTATACACTATCTCGATTTGTTTTGTTTAATGAAAGTGAACTATTTATAGAGATTAGTATACACTATCTCGATTTGTTTTGTTTAATGAAACTGCTGTAAAATGTAGTATCTTTTGTTAAAATGTCTATAGTTCACTTCACCTTGATTTTGCAAATCTCATCTCCAAACTGAACATGCACTAAGATTTGTTAACGTGTTTATCGTGATACTACCACTATCAGTATCTATGTACGGGAGACAATTTGGGTCCGGAGCATCTGACTTGGCATAAAAAAGAACCGTGAAAAAGCATGGGCTGCGAAAAAGGACAAGCGCCAATAACGAAACATTGTTTGTCTTTGACAGATAACAAGGAAACTGATGGTGCAAAATCCAACACGTGGCATTCTGTACAGAAGATAGGGACATGTTTTTGGGTTGGGTGAGGGTAAAATCCACTGAGTGGTATTAAAACGCTGACAACTGCATTTTCTTTCTTAATCGGGTATCCTCCATAGACAATAGCCATTGGCCAGTCACAGATCCATGTAGTACATGGCTATAAGGATTCATGCCCCCACAATCGAAAATATTTCCTTCTAAAATCTCTCTCAAGTTACTATCATAAAAAACACTTGCTTCCATATTAAGCTTATCTTTTCAAAAAACAAATAGTAATGTTTTCGAAGTTATGTAGTTGATTTTTTAAAAATTAGAAAATAATTTTTTCAACACGATTTTTGTGTTTTTCTAACCAGTGTCATTATTGATGGAGTCTAGGGCGAGGGTCCAATTAAATCCTTCACCGATGAACTACTATTAAGAGGCATCAGATTCACATATTATATTGTACACCGTCTACACTGGATCACATATATCTTCTTCTCTCAATTGTAAAACCATGGTTCTAGGGTCAGGTTATTTCCACAACCATTGCCTAGGTGATGTAAAACACAATCCCTCGTCCATCCACACAAAAGGAAATTAAAATTAAACTGTTAGATTTTAATGATTTTTTTTTTGTCAAGTAGCATAGTAGTTAGAGCTAACACAATTTAATTGTGGAGAAGTGGGGTATCCGGAGTTCGAACCCCAGCCCCTGCATATAATATGCAATATCCCTACCAACTGAGGTGAGTTCACGAGGATTTATTTAATTAATGATTTAGTTCAATTAAAAATTAAAATGAGAGCTTATATGATTTCCACACTGTATGGTACTATTATCTTGACCTTTACCTCTCCAATGGTGATTCAATTCAATGGAGGAAATTTGAAATTTCTAATTCTAAAATCTCCAATAACTATCGTCGAACGAATGTTGAGACGTTGTACTAATTTTCCAACCAAGCATATGGGATAGTCACAGTTGAATGAGAGGGTCAAAGTTCAACTGCTGCCAACATAAATCCTCATATCTTCACCAACATAATAATAAATGTGAACTGCTCTTGTTAGGTAACTGCAATTGTTGCCAACAGAACTCCTAACATATTCACCAATTAAATTCTTTCTCGTAAAATTTTCAAGAGCCCTCAAGAAATTGAACTATTGAAGCACCTTGCAAAAAAATCTGGAAAGTTTAAGTTAAAACTCTTCCATTGAATCACGAAATGCACGTGAGAGGGAGAGGTAGACGTAGGGTCCGTGATGTAAAAATTGTATATGCTCTCATTTTTATTCTTAGCAGATCTAAATCATTAATTAAATCTAACGGTCTTATTTTCATGGTCCGCTGATGAGAGACTTGATTGATCCCTCACCCGAGAGTCTACGGTCATTATTATTTTTCAAATCAAAAATTATGCTATATATTATAGAATACTTTAGGGGGTTTAGCTTATAAAGTTTTATATTCATAGGAAACTGTTAATAAGTATTCTTTAGGTATCGATTAAGAAAATAAGTTTAGTAAAAACTTAATTTTTTGCTTTTATAAACATATGGACTATTTTCGTACACCGCCACAAAAAGTTTTTGGATCCACCAAGGCTATAATAATTTTACAAACTTATCTCTCATGTGGCAAAATATGATAAATTGATAACATTGATAAATATTTAACTTGGTATGTTTTTTGGCACTGTATAAGTTGTATTGAAAGACAAATTTACTTTTGATTGACCAAATATACATGTCCTTAGAACACTCGACTGCGGGACCCATCAATATTAAAGAATCAATTTAGCTTACGGGTCTTGGTGTTGAACAGTTTGGATTCTAGAAACTTGACTTCATTTCTACGTTGAGTGCGGGAAGCAATAATGAATAATCAGATATTACAGATCAGATGAGGTCAATATTAAGTTTAAGTACTGTTTTTGTTTTCAGTAGGCAATTTCTCAACGTTATTGGTTACCACTTTATGTGAAAAAAATTTAATAAAATAATCACACGGAGCAAACAGGTTTTATTTACTTTAACCTTTGTTATATATAATATTAAAGGTGAGAGTAGAGTGTGATGTTCATCTTCCATATTATATGCCGCCGTCTGTTATAAGGAAATGGAAGATGGTAGAGGTGGTGGTACTGTGGATAAGAATGGAAGAGCAGAGCAATATAAGGGAAGGGTCACTGTTCATGTTATCATTGCTTGCATTGTTGCTGCTACTGGTGGGTCCCTTTTTGGCTATGACGTTGGTATTTCAGGTTCTGTCTTAATCCCTTCACTCTCAGAACTTCATTCCAAAATTCATTGATTTCATTTTCTCTTGTTATTATGTTAGAAACCTTCAACTACTTGTTTTTTTTTTTTATAACATATATAAGATGTGTTTGAAAGCTGAAAAGGGAAATACATATGGGTTGAATTTCACCGACAGACATAACACACTTTGAGTTGATGAAAGGAAAGAAAGAAAATGTTCTTTCATGCCTGTTTCTCAGATTTTCAATCTGTCCTTGTCTGAAATCTGTACGATCTCAAGTGCTTAAAAGCCCTCTTCCTTTATTCTTCTAAGATGCAAATTCCCAATTATATAATTGACAAATCCACCATTAAATTGCATTATATAAGTTATTTTGACTTGGATCCAATTCCTTGTGTTCCAACATGGATATATCAAATTATTTGAATCATCTTTTAGGGGGACAAGACATGGTATAATATATTATGATGTAATTTAATGCATTCTTTCTCTTTATGCCAATGGGACCCAAAATGAAGCTTTTTTATGATGGCTCATATTTATCATTTTCACATAATCAGAATATGAAATAAGCACAATCTTTATGGTCACTTATTATAAGATAATTGACGCATGTGTCATGGTTAACAGGAGGAGTTGCTTCCATGGATGACTTTCTTCAGAATTTCTTCCCTGCAGTGTACAAACATAAATTGCGAGCACATGAAAACAACTATTGCAAGTATAACAATCAAGGGATTTCTGCATTTACCTCTACTTTATACATTTCTGGTTTCATTGCATCCATAGTAGCAGCTCCAATTACAAGGAGGTATGGACGAAGGACAAGTATCATAATCGGTGGTATCAACTTTCTCGTTGGATCAGCTCTGAATGCTGCAGCTGTTGATCTGGAAATGCTTATCATAGGAAGGGTTTTGCAAGGTGTTGGCATTGGATTTGGAAATCAGGTACCAGCATTTTCCTATATTAATCTTTTATCCATACTTAACCAAATGCAAGATATTTTTTATATAAAACATTGGTTTATTTATATTAGAAGAACAATCGAGAAACCATATCATGCTCAAAATCAAAGTCTAAAGTCTAGATAACCATAGTATCAAATGTAGCTTTAAAAATTGACGGCGAACATTAATTGTATGAATGTTAATGTAGAGTGTCAAATTTTACAGGAAAAAAAAGGGTAGTAATGTGATGGAAACAATCAGGGGTACAATAAAGTATGTTTAAGTTAGAAGATAATTCAATTATACTATACCTTTTTGAAGGCTATTCCGCTCTATTTGTCAGAGATGGCGCCAACCCACTTTCGAGGAGCCCTGAACATGATGTTTCAAGTTGCAACCACTTTTGGGATTTTTACAGCAAATATGATCAATTACGGAACACAGCAGATTCAACCATGGGGGTGGAGATTGGCCCTTGGACTTGCTGCAATACCAACTCTTTTGATGACTGTCGGAGGAATATTTATTCCAGAGACTCCAAATAGCTTAGTAGAAAGAGGATCAAAGGAACAAGGGAGGAAGCTCCTTGAAAAAATCAGAGGAACAGATGAGGTTGACGCGGAGTTCCAAGATATGCTTGATGCGGGTGAATTGGCAAACTCAATAAAGCACCCCTATTATAACATCCTTGAAAGAAGATACAGACCAGAGTTGGTCATGGCTATCTGCATGCCTGCATTCCAGATTTTGACCGGCATAAACTCAATTCTCTTTTATGCTCCAATGCTATTTCAAAGCATGGGATTTGGCAGACAAGCATCGCTTTACTCCTCAGCCTTGACTGGAGTAGTTCTTGCCTTATCAACATTCATTTCTATGGCAACAGTAGATAGATTGGGGCGACGGCCCTTACTCATCAGTGGTGGAATACAAATGATTATATGCCAGGTATGGAAAAGTCATGATTTAGTGCAAATTCCAATTATGCTTACAAAAACCATGACTTTTTGACATAATGATAGAAGCTGAATAATTGCACCATTCATTTAGGAGTGAATACGCAAATTGGTCCTCAAGCATCGATCAATGTACCATACTTTTGCAAATTGACAAATACATCCTAAAATTGTTAAATGTCGGTCAAATTTGTCAATAGCAGTAAAAATATACATCCTCCATATATTTTTACCGATAGAGACTATGATGTAACACGTTAAATGAATATTCACCTTCTCCACGTTGATCCTACGTCAATGCCATCATATCATGGAGTAATTTGCCTATAGAATTTAGGTCTCTCAGAGACTTATTTGTTGGTACTTAGTTCATTCACACTTGTAAATATTAACAAATTTATCCCCGAGATGATTTAAATTTCATAGGCAAATTCGTCCCTAGTAAGTTACATTGGTGTAGGATCAAGTGCAATATGACATGTTTGGTTAACATGTCATATCATAGCTTGTAATGATAGATATTATCGGAGAAGCTGTTTTGATTAACATTTTACAATTTTGGGGATCTATTTTCCAATTCGCAAAATTGGGGGACTATTTAACTGATGCTTACAATTTCAAGTACCAATTTGTCTATTCACTCAATCATTTAGAGTATCAGATAAAATTTGCAAATGACATGACTCTCGCATAGCAGAGAAACCATTTGTATTTGCAAAGCATTGATTATACTCTCGCATTTTTCACATGAACAGGTTATAGTTGCCATAATTTTGGGTGTCAAGCTTGGACCGAACCAAGAATTGTCAAAAAACTATTCAATATCGGTTGTAGTTGTACTTTCTCTATTTGTTCTAGGTTTTGGATGGTCATGGGGGCCACTTGGATGGACGGTCCCAAGTGAGATATTTCCATTAGAAATCCGATCAGCAGGGCAGAGTATCACAGTTGCAGTAAACCTTCTGTTCACTTTCATAATCGCACAAGCTTTCTTGTCCCTTCTATGTTCATTCAGGTATGGGATCTTTCTGTTTTTCGCTGGCTGGATAGCCGTCATGACCATCTTTGTTGTTTTGTTCCTACCTGAAACCAAGGGAATACCCATTGAGGAGATGTCATTTATTTGGAGAAAACACTGGTTCTGGAAAAGGATACTGCCGGATGATGCAGATCGACTATCCCAGGATTCTGGAACTGAATTAATTAACTTAGATGCACATGAACATGGAGTATAGAACTGATAAGTTTATCCGAATCAATAGAGTTTACCTTTCCTTTGCTGTAATTAAGAAATTACACGACTATAAAGCTAGTCGAAAAGAACAGTCTAGCTTTTGTTGTATTTGTGGAAAATGATAGTTATATTTGATTGATTGTTCATCCAGTAATCACAAACATAACAAAAATACTGATTGATTGTTACAATGAGAGATGTTGGTAACTATTTAACAATCCTATCATTGAATAAATTTCATATAAAAACTTGAGTTTCTTCCCTCTTTAGGGACAACCCAAATAGAATTTCTGGAACGGAGTCAAAAGAATATATTACCTTATCATACACACCTAATTGGCGGGGTTGCATGGTCAAAGGTCACAGCTTGTGGACTTCAATGACCAATTTGGTTTCCCATGGCTCCTAGCCTTTGTACTGCAAAATGGTTGTCCTGTAATGAATTGTTTAGTTGGCATACTACAAAACTCTCTCTATGAGGGTATACTCACGGTGACTCCATTGAAAATGCAATAAAAGACCAATTTTCCCTGGAACTTCAACAAAGATTTCCAATTGTGTTTAAATTATCAACTGTCACAGAATCAAAATTCCCAAGCAGATATCATGTGAAGGAAAATCAAACAGAACAAGATGATCAAACAAGAATTCAATTCAATATAGTGCTCTTGCTCCTCCCTTAGTTGCAATTTTAAGATGCCAGCTATGCGAAATAAAAACTCAATACAACATATAAATGATGTCGAGGTTCTTATTCCAAAAATCGCAAACAAGCAGCTTGGCAAGCATTACAACTTCATATGACAATTTGTGACATTTATCAATCATTTGGTACACACCACTTGAGATAGAGGATTCATAAAAAAAAAAGTATTACGTAGATGGTGAGTGAATGTTATCCGATTCAGGGCATGAAATCACTTAATCATGAATTTGTCTCAGACATTCCGACAACATAAATTAAATTAAATTTACACCACTGAACGACATTACAGTGTATTGTTTACACCACTTTACCACATTGGTGTGTATAATTGTTCTGAATTGGCCGTAAGACCCAGGGCTCAAAAAGCTGTAGGCCGAAGATTCGTCCCAACATCGGCACATTACCATTCTCCCAGAACTCATTCCTCCGTTATAAATATGTTGACTGAGGTTCGGTGGAAGTATTCCAAAACCTCCATACTCCCACTAATTCTCATACGGACTTGAGCTTCACAATGCCTATGCAAGTATCACACCCACTATCGCCACTTTCGCAGTGATGAAGTGTTGCTCCCGCCCACTTTCGTGGTGGTGACAAGGTGTTGTTCAAACAAGGCAACTTTTTGGCCTACTTTGGACCAGTAATTATATCAATCAATCAAGATGAGAATAAAGTTTTTCAATCAAATATTTGAATTCACAACACACAGGTCCTTCAAGACCAATTCAGCACAGAGTAACAACACTGAATATCCAGATCAACAAAAAAAGTAAATATTTAACACTAAAAACTTTCTATTACCATTGAATTTCACCAATCAACTACATCAATACCATAACAAAGACAGAATTACAACCAATGACCTGAAAAAACAAACTTTATTCTTACATACATGAAAATCAATCTTCCATACATGAAAATCAAACACCTGGACTGGACTTGACAAAACAAAAATTCTAAATTCAAACACCCTATAGTCTATATTCACGTATATCAGACTAGAGGGAATTACAATTTCTTTAATCCCTTTTGTCATCAACATATGAACTAACTATAACCATAAAACCTAACTGTAACTAATCCCCCTATTAGGAACTAAACACTGAACTGAAAATTAAACCTTCATCATTACTACAATCTTTGCTTCAATTTCAACGCTTCTTCAAATTTCTTCATATGTTCGCACCCTATGTACAATCCTCTTGAAAAAATAAAGGAAGCACGCTAGGGACAGTACGAACAAAAAAAAAAAACAACGATCCATCATCATCATCTACCTCAGCAGAAAGTAAACAAACACCAAAGAAAGAAATAAAGTTGAACTAATTATTCCAAATCAAGTCGAAGTAACCGCCTCAAATCACTGGTTGCAACACCGTTCTTCCCTAGAAATCCTGGAACCGGAACGGAACTCGGTGGTGGAGATGAAACAAACCCCGATCCAGCGTAAATCACGTCCTTCGAAACCGAATCCGAAACCCTAATCTGTTTCTGCATGATAATTGGATCAGGACCAAACCGATCCGTTGATCCCAGTACCAAATCCATAGCCTTCACCACCTTCACCTTCTGATCCTCCTCCACCGGAACAACGATCTCCGGACTCAGTTTCTCGCCTCTTTTGAGAATCTTAACTTGTCCCATAAGAAGCTTCGTCGGCGCCGCCGTACGATCAATGGATTGTTTCCGATCATGTTGATTTGATTGACCGGTAGTGACCGGACTTCTTTTCCGGCGACGATTGTGGTAGTTGTTGTTGTTGACATAGGATTTGCAATTAGGGTTAGGGTTAGAGTTTTTTCTGGATCTGATTTGTGTGGAAGGGATTGACAAGGCATCGTTTGGGAGAAATCGACGTTGAAGACAATCGTGGGAACGAAGAATTGCAGTTCCCATGATTTTTTTCTAGAGAGAGAAAGAAAAAGCGTGTGTTGTTGTCGTTAGAAGGAAGAGAGAGAAAGCATATGCATATACACGCTTGAATAATTGGGATGAAGAAAGAGAGCGTGAGAGGTTATTATTTATAGAGAATGTTTGGGCTGTTATTTAACTATCGAATAATTTGAGTTTCGAATTACTTGTAAAAATAATCGCGTTTGAACCGACTTATTTGGGTTGTTTTGTACTCACCTTTACACGTTGGAATATTTTTATTGGTTATTTGACAGGATCATGCGTGTATTAATCGCCTCCTTGTTGAAATAACTAAGGAGGCCCTTCTTTTGGAGTATAGGCCTAGGCCATAGGGCGGTTTAATTTTTGTCGTTATAGCCACCTCCTCTAAATATCAATCATCATTCATTGTTCATTCATTAAAAAATTAGTGGTCGACAGACATGATTTGAAGAAAAAAAAATATTGCTTTTTTCTTAACCTAACCCAAATGAATTCAATCCTAATATTAATTTGGATAAAAAAATTAATCTAATCTACTATTTCAATTTAATTTTAGGGTTAATTAAATTTTTAGTTCCTTTAAATATTCACAGTTTTGTTTTTAGTCCCAGTAAAATAAAAATCATATTTTTTAATCCTTGTGACATTTTCCTTAAGCATTTCAGGGATCGAAAATGTTGATAAAATTTTTTGACAAGGACTAAAATGCTAATGGGAAAATTTTATAGAGACTACAAATACTAAAGGAAAATTTAATAGGGACAAAATATTGATTTTATTTTGTAGTGACTAAAAACAAAATTCTGAATATTTATAGGGACCATTTACTTAATTAACCCTTAATTTTTTCATTTTTTTAAGAACAAAATAATTTTATCATGAGGTATGATGTGTTAATTTAATTTTATCATGAGGTATAATATGTGTATGAGATAACACTTGAATTGTCTCCCTTTTCTTTTATCATATATCAAATGTTCTAGAGTGTTTGAAGTCTTTCACTCTTACTTACTCATGAAGAAAGATAATTTGATTCATATCTTTTTTTATAAATTTTCTTTTTTATTTTCTCATAAAATCAATTTATTTTTTGTCAAATATTTTCTCCCTTCACAAGATCAAATATTTTTTCTTGATTTCTTCAAAAGTTCCATGTAATTTCTCAGTTTTGCCCCTTTATGAAAATACATATTTTGAGTTTTGATTTTTTTTTTTTTAGATGTGTTTTAAATTGCAACTGCTCAAACATTCCTTTCATTCTCTGAATTAACACGTGATTTGCACATGTCTCACTTAAGTCATGTTTTAATCTCAATCGTTCCTTTTATATATATGAGGGTTGCCATTTATTCATATTGTTCCCCAATTTTAGATACATATAGACACACACACACCTCTAAATGACATACCCATATTTTTCTGTACTTCCTCATTGAGATATCAACAGATTTGAACGGGAGCGAGGATTACATTTTGTTTCATGTCTCTGTCAAGTAACATAGTTATTGTCTCTGTCTTTATTCTCTGCTTAATCAACTCCGAACCTAACCACCTACAAACAACCCAACATTTCCAGACCTTACCAGAAAGTTAGAACTAACCGACTAACCCCGTTTGTTTCATACTTCTATGACAAAAAAAAACCTCATGGAGACACGCAATCATCAAACATGAAACCTCATATTGCACAACATCTTCTGCTTATATACACTATACCCTTTTGTGTCCATCAATCTCTCTCTCTCTCACACTTGATATAGCGAGGGTAAATTTCAAAAATTTATCAATATCCTCCTCCAACAATAAACAATGTTTAAATTAGACCTATACAAAATAAACATTTAACTGGACTATAACTTAATAAATTTTAGCTTAAAAAATGGTTACGAATCTCATAATTCATATTAACTATTTTTTTCGACAAAAACAATACAACATTCATTCATTCATTCAAATTGATAGAATACATCAGATACAATAACATGATCAACATCGCTAAAGACGTAAAGGCTGAATCTTTGAACAAACTCACAACACCCAAGTTAATAGCATACAACGGCAACATGCCTACGAATAACATGATAAAATCTAAATCACCAGAATACTCGTGTTTCTGGATCTGCAACGTTGACGTTCAAATCATTGGTTGAATTTGTGATTGACTGAAGCTGGTATGTCTTTCAATATGAACCAAACGAACACCACGACAAGACACAAAATCAAACAATCCACACAAGATGACAAACAACACAACACTGCACTCAGATGACAAAATGACGGGAAAACACAAAAGTTAAAACTTGATGTGTGAAAATCACTTATTTAAATCGAACGAAAGGGGAAAAAAGGTGCAAAAGGGTGATTCTAGGTCCAAAAAATGAAATAAAACCACCCTCCTTGATGAGTGAAAGAGAAAGAGAACTTAGACCATCCACAATGGTGGGTGCTTCACATATTTAACACCACATTAAATAGGCATCCCCATTGTGGAGAATAATATATGGGTGACTATGAAGAAGGGTGGCTATGGAAGCACCCTTTCTCTCTTCATTTTTCATGGGTCTCCTTTAATAAATCCTAGTAAAATAAATAAATGTTGTTAAAAATGTAATGATAAAAAATTATTTGTGGGTATTTAATAATTTATTCTGAGGTGTTGGGTTGGAGAAAAATGATGCTTATTAAGTATTACCGTAAAATGAGTGATGTGGACATATGAAATAAATGTAGGCACCTAATTTATGGTACTCTGTTATGGATGGTCTTAGAGAGAAGTTGATGTTTCTTTCCCAAAATTACATGTTAGCATTGTATATGTCAAAATATAAAAGTCGTTATTGAGTTATTATGAGCAATCATGACGCCAAAGTTGTTTTTTTTTAAAATAAAAAATTAGATCACCGCATATACAAGTCATGTAGTCATGATTTATCAAAAAAAGAAAAAAGTCATGAACTAATTGGCACAGTAATTACTTTTTAGGTCATGTTAGATTGTGCTCTTAGGACACATGTTAAGCATTAAATTCTTGCCACTAATCGTAAGTATTAATTGAAAAAAATTAATATTAAATTTTTTAAATAATAAATTAACACAATTTCTGATACAAAATTTCCATCAGTGGAATCCTTAACATGTGTCCTAAGGACACAAGTTAACATTTTCCTTACTTTTTATGTAACCCATTATCACGACAAAGACTAGGCCAATCCTAAAGATAATTTATTGATATACTAAACTTTAGATTATGTTCGAGCAAACTAACTCAAAAACTTGAAAGAATGGAGAAATAATTTACAATAAGATCAAAGTTGTTTTCTAAACTGAGTCATGAACTATTGTTGGTAATGGTATCATACCCCCATGCTCCTCTCAAATCTCATTTCATGAACTATAGTCTTTATCTTACCATGTCATTATGTTCTTCGTCCTTAAGGTGGTGAGTACTACATTACAACATTACTTGGTCCTTAAGTTAAATATTACTATTACTATTACTACTAAGAACAAGTAAGAATAATTTTAGCTTTTTGACTGAATTAAACATGATTGAAGATGACAATACAAAACCAAAAATAAATAGATGCAGACAAAATAAAAGAAGAAAAAGCTTGTACAGGTGGCAATCTCCAAGTGGGATCTAACGTGGTGGCATGCATCGTGTACCGACTAATGACAATTAAACTACCCATTTGACGGTCAGCTCAACCTTAACCTCAACCAGTCGGACCTCACCATCTTCACCAAAAGTGGGTCCCACAAGAAAAATAAAGCCAAATAATTGATGATACTCTTAATTCACATTTGAATTATGCATTAAGCAGAAGGAAGAAGAGGGAGAATAAGTGCGTGCGATGGACGCAATAGCAGGTTCATCGTCGGAGTTGAGCAAATCGGGTAGCAAAGGATCGGAGAGAAGTAGCTTCGGTTGGGTATATCACTTAGGAGTGAATTCCATTGGTCATCAATATTGTCATCTTCGATTTCTTTTCATTAGGGGAAAGTATGTTTCCATGTACAAACGCGATCCTCATGAAAACCCTGCCATTGTATGTTCTTCTACTAATTCATTCATTTCTGCTTTACTTCTTCATTGCACTATTTTATCGTCAAATTTCGAGTTTCAATCTGTGTCTCGCCATATTCAATATCTATGCCATCTTTTATCATATGAGTTGTACTTAGTTATGGAGCGTTTCACTTTATTTTTTACTTCAAATGTTAATTAGTAATTACTAATTAGACATATTAACTGAAGAGACATGCTTGTCTGTTTCAATGATGTTATCTTTTCATAATTGTATAGTTTATTTATTTATTTTTTCAAACGTGGCTTGTAAATTTGTAGCAATTCCAAATCTCTCTTTAGTTGACTGGTTTTTGTTTTTTTAATTATCTCTTACTTTTTATAGTCAAAAAATAAAATTATTTTTTCCTTTTTTTTTACAATAGTGAAATGCTTATTGTTAAAATTTTCCCATGTGCAGAAACCGATTAGGAAGGGAATTGTTGGCCCCACGCTAATGGTGGAGGAGCTAGGTCGCCGAAAAGTCAACGACGGGGTAAAACTCTTGCATACTAATCTCTTTGCATTTACTAAACTAAACTCATTGTATGTTCATTTTGATGGAAATGAACTTGGAACAATATCTTTTGATTTGAGTGTACATTTTCATTTCATTTCATTTCTAAATTTGATCGAAGCTAAGTATTTTTTTTGTCTTCTTTCCCAGGATCTTTATGTTTTACGGTTTTACAATCGATTAGATGAGGCCAGAAAGGGAGAAGTAAGTTGTAGTTTTGAAGTCCTTATTCTAATAAATTTTTTACAGTGATTGAAAGTTCATTGCCATGCAGCATGTTTTTTAACGGCTAATGCAGCTTATGAAGAATTCATGATTGATCAACTTGTCACTTGTTACACTCTACTAAATATAAAACAGAAGCATAGGGTTCTGTTGTAAAATTTGCTGCTACGTGTTGATAATCATTTTAAAAAAACACAATCAACTTTTGTAAAGAAAAAACACCGCACCCTTCCAAAGCACTATGTGCACAATAAGATTTTTAACTAAGAGTGTTTTACATTACTTTAATCCCATTGCAATTTTCAGGTTAAATGCTAGTGTTGTAATTCGTTAACATCCCAGCACACACTAAGTGCAAAAACCACGATGAGTGTCTCATCTTGTAGATCGAGAATCCATCTATGCGAACTTTACCCAAAGTTGCAGGATTTGGAACTCATTGAAAAAACCTTGTGGCAAGGCCACGTCAATACTTGTGTCAGGGTTTCTTACCTCAGGGTCTTGCTAAAAAAGATGTGTCAAATTCCACAGCACAATATCAAATTAATGGGAAGTTCCAAAGCAAGAAATGTCGATAAAATTAGTTCTTGTGAAGAAACAATAGCCGCCCAAGAGTGTTTCCTTAAGTCAATTTAAGTCCAACATACAACTTTGCTGAACAACCACTCCAAGTTGTTATTTTCCTTCCTAGTAAAAAAACTTACAACTAGTGTTCGCTACTTTGAACGATCCTTTGATGCTATCATAGGGATTAAAACCGATAACATAAACTTTCCGTCAAATTTATTACCACGCTTGTTGCGAGGAGTGCAATCAAGATGATTAATCAGGTTCCTGGATTTGAAATTTATAATATAAAGCTCGCCCTTGAATTTTCCCGTTTAAAGGTTTGATAGTTTCTCGACTCAACAGTCGTACTAGCATGCAAATGTATCTGCATCTTTGTGTCTGTATTGGCATGTAATTTTTTAGAATTTAACGAACCCCCAATGCCATGGGTGTTATTGTTCTTTCCATCTTTTTCAGCATAGAATTAATTATTATTTTTGTCCATTTTCATCAAGATTGCTTGTGCTACAGCTGGGGAAGCCCGGGGATGGATGGAAGCGTTTGATCATGCCAAGCAACAGGTATGAGAAAATAACAAGAGGAAGGCAGGCTTATGCTGCATTTGTTACATCCTTAGCCTGATTGAGATGTGAAGTCTATTTCTGGGGGAAGGGGGTTTGATTTGGAGTTCCCGCTACAATTTTTTTTATAGCTTTTCCATAGGTTGAAAGAATTGTTGTGTCATGAATGAAACTATAAGGTATTTACTCTAATCTACGTACAATTTTAATTTACTGGATATATGTTTTTTGCAGGCCGAGTATGAATTGTCAAGTGGTGGTAGTGCCAGAGACAGACTAAACATGGAGGCCGAGTATGCTTTATTTCCCCAATCTTAAATGCAGTCATGCTCATATCTGATATAATAGCATTAGTTAAATGGTCTTATTAACAATGTGGATTGGTAAATGATTAGTAATGGTTTTTATATTTTCAAAAAAATAAATAATGGTTTTTATATCATACATGTTAGCAGGGAATTGCAATGCTTTTGGCACTGCTTTTTATACTTGCGAAGTACAAGATCAATGATAGTTTTAAGGAATATTGCTTACAATTAAATATTTTTGTTCAGGTTAATATATTTATGACTTTTGAGTTAGGCTTAACAAAAGACCTGGATAGTTGTTGCTGGGCTCATTATTAGGTGTTCTGCCTTTTAGATTGTCCTTTTAATAGATGATTTATCATAAGTTGACATATCATCGCTCTTTTTGTTTTGGAAGGATCAATCTTGAAGGACATCGGCCTAGAGTGAGGCGGTATGCCCATGGACTAAGGAAGCTAATAAGAATTGGCCAAGGTAAAAATATGGTTTGATCAATGATATTCATCATGGACTGCTTTTGTTGCATTAGCATGCTGAGTTGTTTTTATAATTTGTACATTGGATAACATATTCCGCTGCGCATCTTGGCCAATGTGGTTCTGAAATTATGTAGTGATAGTTGTGAAAGTGTGTGGTTCTGATTCTGTGTTATTTAGATTTATGGAAGGAATCACTAGTTTCTTTTCTGATTGTGCTATATTCTGGGGTTGCTGCATTAATTTTTTACTCTTGTATGTGCTTCTCTTAACTTACTCTTGTTCTATCTTTTTGAAAGGCCCAGAGACACTGTTACGGCAATCATCTAAGTTGGCTGGTAGGCCAGACAGGTTTGAAGGGGATAGTGGAGACACAGTTGAAGCACATCAATGGAAATGTGTTCATACTGTGGCTGGTATTTTTCTTGTCATAAACATACACTATTCTGTAGCCTATTACTAGACAGTGGTGTGGTCTGTTGCTCTAATACCCCCCTTTTCTTTTTGGCGATCTCTTAATGTTGATAAAATATTTTAATTTAAGGGTCTATATAAACTGTTATAAAGGCTCTTGTTTTTGTTAGAATGTAGATATGTAATTATAAAGGCCCTTGTTTTTGTTAGAATGTAAATATGTAATTAAAGGACCTTTAATTTTTCACGATTACTTCAACTGCTGGGTCTGAATAGAGGATGATGTGAAGGCCAGTACTCTAAACTATAGGACTCTAGGGGTAATCAATCAATTCAAGGGGAAAATTTTGGAGGGTCCTTTCCCACCTCTTTTGCTCTCTTACTTTATTCTCCCATAAAAAAAAATTCATTTATCTGGAAAGAGAAAGGAAAAAAAAGTAAAAAAACTCTGCAAAGGAAGAAAATCATTATTTATTTGGGACATGGAAGCATGAGTAGTTGTGTATGATTTGTCTTTTTGCTGCACAATTTGGTTGTTAGACTCTTTTAACACACACAATAATGGTTTTGCTTATGATTTTTCCTACTTGTAGCTCTGGTTCATATTAGTTTTGATAGAAAAAAAAAAAATAGTTGGATATATCCTTACCCTTCTAGATACATTTTGTTTGTGGTTTCAGGAATTAGAATTTTCGAGGATGTTTCTGATCACAAGGTATGTATTAGAATTTACTTATTTGGGTGGGGGAGGCTCCTGGGTGATACATATCATTAAACATATCTTGAAAATTAGTAAGCTTTCCACTCATGTCTGTCATTCTAACAAGAGATGTAAGGGTTAATGTTTGTCTTGTTGCTGATTCTTTTATTACCCACTACTTGTTTTACTCCGTCGATATATTGATATTTTGTTTGTGAAACCTGAACAGCATAAATTGCTTAACAAAGATTTATTCTGGTGCATCAGTGCATGTATCCACAAACAATCATTCATAGTTATAACATAGATGACTAATTGTGTGGTCAGCTATTCCCCCTCAGACAGTCATTTCTACTGTAGTTGGTTTTTAGAAACTTCTGCATTCCTTCCTTGTTAATGAAGTCCTTTCTGATTAAACTGGAAGATTTTTATTTTTGGCTATTCTGAAATTCCCTCAATCCATTTTTGCGTCTCCTGAAAGGTTAACTCTAAAATTGTTTTTTTTCCATCCTACTATGAACTTGTGGAATTGTGTTTACCAGTGAAAATTTTCAAATAGTGGTATTTGTTCATAGTTATACCGTAAAAGTACACCTTTGTGTATACTGTTGTCCTTTTAGTGGAGAATGAAGTGGCTTTTATTTTTCCACAATGTTAATAGGAAAGTATCGTCTAAATGCCTTGATATGTTTATGTCACATTTAAAGCAATAAAGATTAGTGGTTTGATTCATTATGATGTAACTAATTTTTGCCGTGTTACTTTTTTGTTCTTTGCAGAATGGTAAGGGTGTCCTTGCAAAGTCTGTCGGTGTTATTGATGCAACTGCAGATACTGTTTTTGAAGTAATTCTCAGCACTGAACTACAGAAAAGATATGAGTATGCAACCTCTAAAAATTTCTTGAGAATTTTCGGTAACTTATTAGGAAAATTATGGTCTGCTTAGTTTCGAAAAAATGTTTACTGTTTCCATTTCTCATTTTCACTAATAATTACCAAAAATGTCATTTTGTTTTAATTTTCATAGATTTGTTTTCACCATTTCCTATACAATATTTGAAAATAGGAAAAACCGAAAACAAAATTTGTTTTTACCATTTCCTTCACAATATTTGAAAACAGGAAAAAACTTAAAACAAAATTTGTTTTTACAATTTTCAATGAATACATACAATACAAACAGATAACTAGATGAGCTTTTAATCTCTTCAAAATTTGTATTTTTTGCAGGTGGGATATGTTAGTTTGTGACTTAGAGCTTGTAGATTCTTATGATGGACACTATGATGTTGTTTACGGGACATATGATCCTAAGTATCTATCCCGGTAATCAATTGATGTTAACCTTCTCAAATATCACAAATCATAACATAATTGCAACTGGATTTCTTGGATAAGATGTTCTGTTCTGTAACATTTAAATTTCTATCATTTCTCATTTGTATATACAAAACATTGATTTTTCATTGATGGAAATTTGCATAGAGTAGCTAAGGCTAATTTGATTTTTCCTATTAACTTTTACGTCTGTAATCTGTTCTGTAGAATTCTTCATATTGGCCTTCCGCTTACTTATTGGCTGTGTATTTGAGTTTTAGGTTCGGTCTTTGCTATAGTTGTGATGAAATTTTGGTTACAAAATAGCTACTATTTCCTCACTTCTTTGTCTTCCCTCCTCTTGTGTTATTAATTTGTTTTTGCATCTTTTACTTTTTTGAATATTATTCATGAATTACCTTTTAAACTTAACCCAGGTGGCATCCAAAGCAGGATTTTGTCTTCTCTCGTCAATGGTTTCGTGGACAAGATGGAGCATATAGTAAGAATATGCTCATTTACTTTCTTTGCTCGTATGTCCTTCATTTTCCTGTTGAATTTTCAAGAAACCAAGACTCTTACATAATATTTGTTGAGAAAGTATAAAATGAGAAAGCAAGTGAATGTGTCTGTGTGTATTACATAATAAATAGGACGGCTAACGTTACCTTATTTACTATATTTATATGATATTGTACATCCACCTATTTCTATTATTTATAAAAATACCCATCAAACTGCAATAATACTAAAAAAATGAATTTCATGTATTATGCGTCCATATGTATGGTACCCATGTTGCAAACGTGTCATCAGTTTTTAAGTACAAAAGTCTGGTATTGCTATGGCGGCTGTTGAAACATTTACGTATGAGTCATTACCAATTTACTAGTGATTATTGGGTATGTGTTCAATTTTTGCTGAAGTAATCTGTATTTTATTCATGCAGCAATCTTGCATTTTCCAGCTATACATAAGAAAAAGCCTCAAAGATCTGGTTATCGACGTGCAAAAATTAATCGTAAGATGACTCTTTTTGGTTGAATAGTTTGGTTGTTTGCTTATGGTAGAAAATGTCTCTTGACCTTTTTTAGTCTAAGAACCATCTAGACACTGATTAGAAGAAAGAAAATATAACCACTGACGTCTGTATTTTGGGCATTGATTATTGACTAATTTTATCTTTGCATGTTTTGTATTCTGGCTGTAGCATCCACATGGGAGATCAGAAATTTGAACGCACCTATGGGATCAAATAGCCCAAAATGTCTAGTGACCCACACTTTGGAGATACATTCTGAATCCTGGAATCGATGGAAGAACAAACGGTGCTCAAAATTTGAGAGCAGCATTCCTTACACATTACTGTGCCTAGTGGCAGGTTAAGTATTTGAGCTTTCACTTTTCAGCTTACATCTCTCTGAAGTGTCTAGTGCTTGCAGTTCAGGTTATCAAAAGTATGCGGCCCAAACTAATTGCTTGTAGTGTGTGTTTGGGCGAGCGTTTTCAAAAAGTAATAATGAATGAACTTGATTTTGTAAAATTGAGTTTGAAGTGAAGTAATTTATGTTTTGATGTTTACAGTCGTCCTGAGAGTAAAAACGAGCTACCATTTGAGTGAACTTGTGTGTTTAAAATTAAACAACGTAGAATATTACATATACAATAATAAATACAAGGATTTAAAATCCTTGATTAAAGTTTAACAATTTGTATGTGACTACTATTAAAGAGGCATTAAATAGATGATGTGAAATAATGGTTCAGGTCTAAAGGAATACATCGCAGCCAATCCAGCTCTCCACCAAGAAAATGCCACCACAATAGTTCACTCCAAAATATCCGATGCTTCCATTTCCAGTTCTGAATACGAAGATGAAGTACAAGATGAGTTTTATGATGCAATCGCTGCTGAATCATCGTCATCGGATGAAGAAAGTGGCGATGATGAGAAGCATGATCAAAAGGTTTGGTCAATTCTGCTTATCAACTATAGAAGTTTACAATAGAAAATAATGTTGTCTGTGTGTGACTGATCTGAAATGAAGAAAAGGTATTTGTTTAGTTAAGTTCTATAGTTTAATATCCTATCCAATTTATCAGGAGTCAAGAGTCAAACTAAAGAATGTTTCATGGGCAATTGCAACCTTAGCTTTGAAGCGAACTGCAGGTCAGCTTTTCCTTTGTTTGCTTGGTATTTGCTAGGGTTAAAGGATCAAAGCTACTGTAACTTTCTGTACATAGTTGGTTCTATGTAAGACTATCCAATGAACATATTTGCTTTTTCCGAATAAACTTTGATGACGTGTCAAACACACTTAAAAATACCTTTAGAAGGTCAAGGAAAACCGATCGGCTGCCAAAATCCTAACCGATTATGAACATATCTGTTTATGATTTAGGAAAAATAAAAGCAGACCAAATATTGATATCTATGTAATACCATGTTTTGAGATAGTATTTATTTAGGGAGAGATACCATGAAAACAAAGGATAGTTAAGGTGGACAAAACACAATCTTTTTACTAATTACTCATATTCATGCTCATGATTAAGCTTTGTTCATACCTATATTTTTTCAAATACTAGAACAACATAAAGATAAAAACACATTTTACGACTACACTTTGGGTGCACAGTAACATGGTAATATATTATTTGTTATATGAGTGAGACTGAGATATGTTAATGTTAATCTGTTACAAACGATTCCACCTAAGCTGTTCATATAGAACTGTTCTAGCTGTACCTTCCATAATAACTGTATGTAACATAACTGCTGTAACTAACTGAACAAATCTCAGTTAGTTACAGCTCTAGAAAATTCTAGAACAATCAGCAATTGCATATAGTAAGTTTTTCAGTAAACAATACTCTTATATGAATGCTACTTTGATTTGATGTACTTTCTTTTGCACTTATGTTCCTTTTTTCTTTCCGATCTTGTTATCTAAGGATTCTTAATCTTCAATTTAGAGCTCTGTCAAGTATCCCGAATGACTGCACTCTCGCCTTTTATACAAATATTATGAAGTTATACTTTTTAGACCATGTGGTCTAGAGTCTGGTCCTTGTTACCCCCATTATTCTTAACAGAAGTTAAGTTTCCATTTCAACTTAAAAATAAATATTAGAGAAGGCATTGTGAAATTTTTTGAAATGCATTTTAAAAATACTAAATATTTTCATTGTTTTCAGAAATGCATTCTCTCTAGTTAGCTTCCATCTTCTCTGTATCACAATTAAAAAGGAAAGTCCATATCCATCATTCCAGCCACCCACCTATAAAGGGAAAATTGAAAATGTTGTTAGAAAGTAAACGGACCTTAAATTTCAGCACAAGGTAGGTTAGACTTGTACATTATCCATGTCTCTTGGCCAAGGGGCTATTCTGTCAGAAGTGTTGTTAAATATTAAATTATCCACGTGTTTCACCTTACAACTTAAGCTTTTGGGATAGTTGGTTCATGATAATACCTTTGATCAATCCACCTAAATAGTGAAAATAAATAAAGCATTCTATCATTTGTAAGTAACTGGTTAGAGTTTCATGCTGCTACTTAATTTCACGATTTCATTCGGTATTTAAGTCTTATATGCCTGGTCATTGCAAGCAGCTCCTGATCTAGGCGAAGAATTGGATCCTCGGGTCACTCCTATCACAATCCATCCAAACGACATACATGGTTCTTTGCGCAAAGGAATGGATGACAATGACACGAATTGTTGGACTTCTCCTAGTGGAAAAGGATTTATGATTAGAGGAAAGAACTATCTTAAAGATAATTCTAAGGTAAGTTAACCCTTTAAGTTATTCAGCTATAGGGAAAAGGACAACAAAACTTTTTTAAAAAAGGGATGATAAGCAATGCTGTAATAGTCTGCATGTGCTTAAATCTCCTTCAAATTTACCGTTATCTATATTCTTTGTAATGGAGGGGTATTAGGTTCATCGGTCATTTAAACTCTTCCCTTTTTCTTGCAAATTCATATATCAATCTCTCTTAATTTTAGAACTACATTTTTTAAACTAAGATCTTTATCTACTTTTGAATATTTTTTGTCCATATGTTGCTTTCTTTTGTCCTGGTTGAATGTTCATTACATTCTTGTAATTTACTTTCCGTTGTCATCAACAAAAATTGGCATGCAGGTAGTTGGCGGAGATCCTCTTCTTAAGCTCATAGCAGTAGATTGGTTTACAGTCAACAAATCTGTAGATAGAATTGCCCTGCATCCTAGGTGTTTGGTTCAGGTAACATTAAATTTTCAAGATTTTACCTCTTCAATATTTAAGCATATCATTGTAAAGTATAGTTGGGGAAAGCTGCTCGGGGAAAGCTGCTCGGTTTGCTTCATAAGTAATAATTTAATGTAAAAATTGGCGTGTTTGTTCTAGCATTCATTACGTCCTTATTCCAAGATATAGTTTCACTGTGTTTAGCAATTACATGGCATATCATATATTTCCTGTGTGGTTGTGCTTCTTTGATATCCATGGTTTGACACTTAAACAAAATACATGGAGCTGGATATTCTCGTTGTGCCTAAGGTGTTAGATTTTTTACCGTTGAAGAATATTAGAATATCCTTCAATTTACTATTGGTATCAGTTTTATTTTATTTTTGTACAAATTATTTTATTTGAGTACATCACTCCTTAATTTGAGGAGTTGACATTGTACCTTCTCCTGTAAAAGGGGTACTCTTTTACTGAAATAACACAATTCTCAGTTCCTGCAATAGTCTCAATATTTACTGTTTGTGACTCACATTCCAGCTCAAGGAAAGCTTCCAGACATGCGGACCTAGCCCCTCTTCAAACTCATATTTTTGTAATATTCAAGTCAAACTCAGGGTTCTTCCTAGTTCTCAGTAGAAAACACCCTGAGTTTGTAGAGCGAAGATAGAGTACTTTGTTCTGTATGAGCAACTGCCATGGTATATTGTGCTGTGTTAGGAAAATCAGTGCACACCATTAAATTTACCCACCGAAGGATCTTACAAGTGAACATACATAAGCATACTGCAAAGATGATAATGGAGAACACAAAAAATCATGTGGTTCGGAACTTCTTACCTACATCCATGGAAACGTTCCAACAAAATGTATTCATTATCTCAAATAAGGTTATAAGGACTGTAACTCGCCTAAATCTCGAGTACCCCACTCCTGAACTACTGGGAACGATAAACACATATATCTCACACTACGAGTGATCGCTCACATAATCCTCCTCTCTTGGACATGTTTGGGGATGTTTCAACTCTTGAAAGTCCTCTTATTTATTGGAGATGAAAGTGACTCCCTTTCATGAATGTAACTTTGTAGATATTAATAGCCTCATTTCTCCAAGTAACATCTTTTTAAGATGGTAGAGTTTTTCAAGAGTCGGAGAAACATTCAGCCATCTCTTGGAACGTACCTCTTAAATTTCTACTCACTTGCATTTATTTGGAAATTTGAATTGATTTCCCAACATACTGTTATATTTTTGTATTCCTTGTAGCTCATAGCTTGCATGTATTTCCCAAGAGTGTTAAGTTCGTTAAGTATTAGTTGAATAACTTACAATAGCAGTTATTCAGTTAGTTGGTACAGATCTCTGGATTGTTCTGTCAGTGGCTTGCGCATTTTATCAAAATCTAGGCTTGATGTTAAGCTTTCTCATTCAAAGAATCAGAATATCAAATTTCAGAAATCGGATCTTCAAAGATATCTCTTTTGATCTCTCTCAAATTCTCTTAACCCTTCGATTTCTTTAATCATGGAAAATCTTCTACTTTTCACCTTCTACGTCCTTTTTTTTTTTTTTGCATTTTTCGCGAAGCTGTATTAGAGGACAGCTTCAACTAACCTTCAGTTAGTTGAAATGTCCCATATTAAGCTTAAATCCCACTGTACCTACTGTACACCAACTCTACACTATGTTTTCCCTTGTAACTAATCCCTACAACCTAGGAACTATCCCCTAGAACCTAGGGACAAACTAATTGAAAGTTAGTTAGGTCAGCAAGTGATGTGATGATCTATAAATAGACCCTAACTGTTGTAAGTAATCAATTCAGTTTTGAGAAATACAAAAACAACGCACAGACTCACACTGAATCTCTCTCAACTCTCTCGCAGAATCTTTGAGATTTTCAGTAGAATCTCCCTTTGTTTTGGAGGCCTCTGGTCAAATGGAGCTTCCTACGCCGCTTCTGCGCGTTGGCTCGTCTTCTCCGGCGAGCAAACACTCGTTCTCAGTTGTATCTTTTCTGCAAATGCCTAAATAATGTTGTTTTATTTCTCTTTAAGCCTTTTAATACAGTGCATGCTAAAACTTGTGAGGCTGGGATTGTTTGTGTATTTCATCTTGATTTCCGAAACCATAAACTGGAGATTTTGAGATTGTTAATTTTTATATTATTGCACTGTCTAATCCTTTCCATCTGAATTTCAGTCAGAAGTCGGCAAAAAGCTTCCATTTATCCTTGTCGTTAATCTGCAGGTATGGATGTCATTATTGTTGTTGTTGACACACACACTTACACATCATTGCAAAAGGTTGTTAAAGAGAAATGATATTTGTACAACCACTTTGTGACAACTTTTAGACAACTTTCTCTCTCATACTCACATTATATTCTTACTCTCTCTCTTCCTTTTTCTCTCTCCATTGTTTTTGACCAATGAAAAGAGAGAAAACGAAGGTTGTCAAATAGGTTGTAACAAATGGTTGTTCAAATATCATTGCTCGTTGTTAAATATGTAAGACTTTTGAGTTGAAAAAACTATTCTTAGGTCCTTGATTATCAAATAGTTTTTTGAAATGGTATCAAAGCATAGTTAACCAATCTTACATATTGCATCCAATCCGACTTTTCATGTACGGACAAAATACATCGAGATTGATTTTCTTTCTTAGGTCCTTGATTTTCAAAGAGTCTCATTGTGATAATTAGGCAATCTTACTCATTGCATCCAATCCAACTTTTCATATACTGACAAAACACATAGAGATTGATTTTCATTTTTTTTGGGAGGGTGTAAAAGTTTGTTCGGAAGATTAGTTAGTATTGGAATAAGTCCCAGTTTTTATCCCTTATTTTCTCCCTCTGTAATTTCCCAAAATGGAGTAAATTGGTTGGTATTTCATAACCAACTCGGCCTTTATATTCTAGCATTGTATGACTCCATAGGAATAAGAGCAAGTATGATTTCCTCTCTGAAAATTACAGTTTATGTGTATAAACCAGTTTCTCGTGGAAATTTGCTAATGTTTTTTCTCTTCATATATTCAATTATTAGGTTCCTGCTAAACCAAACTACAGTTTGGTTCTATACTATGCAGCTGACAGACCGATAAATAAAAAATCTCTGTTGGCTAAGTTTGTTGATGGAAGTGATGTGTTCCGGGACTCAAGATTCAAACTTATTCCTAGTATAGTTGAGGTATGCGATTCTCGATGAAAAGTTATATATATGTCCTGTTTGATGCCTTATGGATTTGAGTAGCTAATATTTTTCATTGGATATAGGGATATTGGATGGTTAAGAGAGCAGTTGGAACCAAAGCTTGCCTGTTGGGGAAAGCTGTAACTTGTAAATATTTCAGACAAGATAACTTTTTGGAGGTAATATTACCTAGGCCTTTCTTCTCTGTTGTACTTTGGCTAGAGTAGATGTGAGAAAATGATAGAAAGAGAAATAAAACTGAAGAGAGAACTTGAGAGAATCTGAAATTGGTTATTCTGAAGACTTAGATTTATAAATTGTTGCACTTACTAGGAGTAAGACTAGTACACAATGAGCAATACCATGAACTTTGAACAATGAAGGATCACCTTTACAAAGAGTGAACTCAAGTTGCAACAATGCATAACATCTTACATGCCAAGTCTGGGGTTTTGTTTATGACCATATAGGGACCGTGTAATATAGAATAGATTGGGATTGCTGGAATAAAATAGATAAATATCAGCTTAATTTTAGGTATCCCGTGTAAATTGCATGCTCCATGCTGTTGCTTATAAAAAATTTGACATTCATTTTGTTTTCTTAATTTGAATTTTGCTACTCTTGTAAATTCCCAATTCAACTTCGTTGAAATTGTGTGCAATAACATGTTGAACCGAGCTTTAGTTTACATGTAATTTATTGTGCAATAAATTACACTTTCATATGTCAAAAAAATTACATTTTCAAGGTAATATTTTGTATTATGCAGATTGACGTGGATATTGGATCATCCTCTGTAGCTAGGGGTGTCATTGGCCTTGTACTAGGATATGTTACAAGCCTAGTCGTTGACCTTGCCATTTTGATAGAGGTTTGTGTCTTTCTGCCTCTAGTTATCATTTTTCTGGACAAACTATCCCCTAGTTCCTTTTGATATAGACTTGATATTTGGTGAGAATATTGAAGCTGTGATTTTATGGAACTGTGTTTTTATGCAATTCTTAAGTCTAATGGTCAGGAAGGATGCTCTTCAAGGGTGACTGTTTACCCTTAATTTCACTACGGGATATAATTGTATTGAGGGTTTCTATTTGGTACCAAGCTCATGATCATATATAAAGGGAATTCCCGTGTACTAATATGTGAAGGGAGATTAAAATTTGTATCTTCACAAAAGCTAATATGTATAGTACCATGTATCCACAGGTTATCTTTTATTCGGCAAGAAGATGGCTTAGCTCTTATACAAAGGGCACATACCATAACTATGTTATAAATACAAAAAAGGAAAAACTAATTACATCAAATCCTAAATATTTCTAGGAGGGAATGGATGGAACTGATTATGTCAACATCCCTCTCTGACAGAATACACAATTAAAGAAATTCTAGTTCTTACAGTCCTGTATCTGGCCTAAACAAAAATAAGCAGACAACAGAACTTTTGAATTTGTTGTACATCCTTTCATTATAGCAATAACATGCAAAAGGATTGCAGCTTTTATATCCTTGGCTTCTCGGTGCATGTCATTTTATGCATCAATTGTGTTTACATCTATTGCATTTTAGCGATATGCATCAACCGTGTTTCATATATTTCAGATATTGACTGATGTTATATTTGCAGGCAAAAGAAGAGGCGGAGCTACCAGAATACATTCTTGGAACTGTCCGATTAAACCGTTTGAAACTTGAATCTGCCATACCATTGGAGGTTTAAGTGGTTCTGCCAGAAATATTAAATCACCCATTCCATTTCATTATTATGACTCAAACTTATAATGGGGACTCAATTAAGAAATAACAATCTGAGTGAATTTTTGTACAGATACTTTGGTGTCTACTTTGATCTCATTCTTTATTTTATTCAGTATTTTGTTATCTATATTTATAGTTCCAACATTTTCCTATTTTGTGTGAAAAAAATATTTTTCTATTCTGTCGTTTATTTAATATTCAAACTCTATCTCAAATTCTATAATTTTTTTGGTATTTTTAGCTCCAACATTTTCCTATTATGTGTGAAAAATATTTTTCTTTTCTGTCATTTATTTGATATTCAGTCTTTATCTCAATTTTTATAATTTTTTGGGTATTTTTTTCCCACAAAAAAAAGTTAAACGAAGAAGGTGGGCGAAATACAAATTTTGAAAAGGCCGTATTAAAAAATTAGTTTATCGTTTACACATAAAAATTAGTTATAAAAATTATTAAAGGGGTATATGAGTTACTTTACTAAAATATAGAATTTCTTTGTTAGTGTACGAGCCTTTGAATCTAGTGAAAATTGTTTTTTTTGAACGTACCAATTTTTTTTTCTTTCAATTCTAATTATTTACATATTCATGCATTTCATTCTATATTTGGCTCCTACCTTTCCAGCATCTGAAGTTATTCTATTACTAAATTTTTTAGGCCTTATATCATTATCTCATTCTATAGTTTATTTGGTATTTTGTTATCTATGTTTATAGCTCCAATATTCTCCTATCCTGGGTAAAAAGAAATATTTTTTTCTATTTTATCATTTATTTGATATTCAATCTTTATCTCAAATCCTATCATCTTTTTGGTACATTTTCCATCGAATAAAAGGTAAGTATAGTTTGCACCCATAAAAAGATGGGTCCAACTTGGACCACTTTTTTCGACCTTTAGATTAGATCATCCCACCAAATCTTATTAGAGTATTACTTTTCTCACTCGATGGCTTTCCTCGCGCGTCCTATTTTTTTCAATTTTACCCCTGGTCCGGATTTAGTTTTTCGAACTGCATTGATAGGAATTTCCAGATTTATCTGGAATTTAAAATCCGAAATGCTCTTTTTCCATAATGTTTTTCATTTTAAGCTTTCAAATTCGTAAAAGTAATGCAAATAGAAATATAAAACAAAAATAAAAAGACAAAAAGATAAAAATAACTCATTTTATTGATAAAGAAATAATACATTACAATAATGTTGAAGCTTTTTAAGCTTATTAGATAAGAACCTAAAACTATTTCTAATCTTATCTTATTACATAAGCTATACCAGTGGCTCCAGCCACTAGTGGAGAGGAAAGAAGATGGCGAATGCTGCCTGATAGGACATACCAGTAGCTTTGGTGTTGGAGGGGGCACTGAGCCCTCTAGGGAGCAAGAGACCATGATGGTCAAACTTACGCCCAGATAGACCCACCTCACACCCAGACTGATCCCTTCCCAATTGACCGATCATATGACCCCTGATGGATTTTCAAAGAGGCCTCTTTCTATGAAAGGCCAACGATGAAAACACATCATTGTAGAAGGAATAGGAGAAGAGGAGAAAGAAGAGGGTGTGAGAAATTGTGAGGAAATGAAGCATATTTATAGGGGAGGGGGGACCAAAAACGGTGTGAAAGGCATCAATGTAGTCAAAAAACGTGTAACCACCGTCCAAAAACATTTGAAAAACGTTTTCTTTGTGGTGCAGACCACCAGCCAAATTCTTCTGGTGTGTTCCGGAATATGTAATCTGGATTACACATGGATTCCGGATTACGTATTCCGGAAAAATACGATTATGGGGTGTACCAAATGGAAACTTGGGACTTTATGTATGGTGAGGGTTGGTTCGGAATTTATAATCTGGATTGCTTCAGCATTGGATTCTTTTGTGTGTCCCACGTTGCACCGACAGTTTTTGTGGTCCACAACGTCAAGATACCTCTATAAATAGGGGTCCCTGTTTTCATTACAAGTAAATTGTTTTCATTACAAGTAAACTACACCAGGAAAAAAATCATGGAATTCCCTGGCTTTGATCCGAACACCAAGCTAGCGGCAGTTTACTACAACGGTGGAACACCACCCCATGTGTTTAGGATTCGCAACGATGTCACCCTCTCCGGGCTGAAGGATGAGCTGGATCAAATCAACCGTCAACTCAACCACAGAGACACGAGGAGGGTGGTCGGTGTTGAATATCGATGTTCATTGTTCGACTCAGCCGGATCTCTTCGCTTCAGTTGGATGAAACTCACGAACGACGCCGACGTGAGAACCATGTTCTCTGTCTTTGGTCAGCACAGTACTATAGGACTGATCAAGTTGGACGCTTCATTGGTTAGATCTGCTGAACAAATTCTAAACAGTTTGATCCGGCCCAGGAACTATGAAAAGATCAGGGCATTCCTGGAACCACCAGACGAAGAAATTAGTTTAGATGATCTGTGATAATGTGCTATGTTTTAATTAATCGTGTGTTTTATGTTGTTTTAATTGTGTGTTAGTTATGTGTTGTTGAATTAAGTTGTTGCATTATGTTTTGAATAATATATATATTATTTAAACTTTCATTATGTTTTAATTTACGTTATGTCAAAGATGTTCATTTATTTGATAAAATAACCGAAGATATGTGGTCCGGATTATGAAATCCGGATACACACAGGGCGTAAGTATATTCCGGATTTCGAAATCCAGAAAGCTTCGGCATAGGATCCTTTTGTATGGACCACATTGCACCAAGAATTTATGTGGTCCACAACATCCAAGGACCTCTATAAATAAACCCTCTCCGATTTTCAGCTTCAATACCAGCAAAACACACAAACACACCAAAGAAAACCATGCAAATTTTTGTTATTAAGCTGAGGATCTTTCTCACGCGGTCGCAAATAGAAGAGTTAGCTCTCTATTTGACTGTGTGATGAAGATCTTCAGCATGCTGTCAAAAATACAAACAAACACACCAAAGAAACCATGCAAATTTTGTCATTAAGCGGAGGATCTTTCTCACGCGGTCGCAAATAGATAGCTCTCTATTTGACCGCGTCCGCGTGATGAAGATCCTCCGCATGCTGACAAAAATATATATATACATTTATGGTTGCTCTATATTTGAATATCAAGAGGTTTCTATAAGTTAGATCTTGCTGCCTGCCAGATGAATATGTCATTTGGCAAGGCAGCGGGATCTAGCTCAGAGAAATCCTCTTGAAACACCATGCCTTTCTTCATTGTGTTGCAGATTTTAAAGATTCATCATTTATGTTATTATGATTGTTTTTAACTTTTTATTTGTCTTATGTTGCTTCTTTTTATGTTATGTACCTTTGTTCTATTTTTTTCCAAGTCATCCGCCGAGAAAACGCTCCAAATAAAAGGGTCTGATGAAGTTCGGACTTTAAAATCCGGAAAAACTTCATGCTGTCCGGATTATACGATCCGGAACACCTCAGTAACATTTTGGACGATGACGTTTCACCAAAGGTTTGGCCGGTTAGTGGAGTTTTAATGCGTTTTTTGGACGGTTTTGATTGAAAAACACGTTTTCCTTGACTTCCAAATGACGTAGGACTTGTTTTAGGCTATAAAAAGGCTTGGATCTTCAACATTTTCCTTCATTCTTCTTCACCTCCTTTCTTACATTTTCTTCAAAAAATTTAAGTTTTTTAGGTAGGTTTTAGGAATGTTTGTGGTGTCTTGGTCATTGTTGACCGCTCATACGACCCCTGCAATTGCATTGCAGCTTATGCGGGGGTCGTATAACGGTCAACAGAGACCCTTGACATCAAAGAAAGACACAAATTTCATAGCGTATGCGTCCGGATTTTATTTTCCGGAAACACTAACAATCTGGTTCGGAAAACGTAATCCGGACCGGGGGTATTTTTGGAATTTTTGCAGGGCGCGCAAATAGGCAGCGGAGTGGGAAAAGTAAAACTCATCTTATTATGTCCATCCACACCAAATTTGACCCAAACTCTACCTCTCTCTCCAATTATCTCTTTTAGAAAGGGTCGACGTTGGATTTGATTATGAGATATAATTTAAGTCTTTGTCAAGATGAATTAATTCTTAAAGATTAAATAGATGAGAATTAAAATGCTTTCAAACACCCGTTAATTTAGCAATTATGTGGTTGTGTATTTTGTGTTGTCATATTAAGCAATTGTTGTAAACTTTATCGTGATTTTGGGTTGTATTTTTCACTAGCTCGTGATTTTGGGTTGTATTTTTCACTAGCGTCATGGCTATGGGTAAATTGGGTGAAGCATTGAAGGCACCAAAACTTGAGGCTTTGAAGTTGTTGTGTAGACAATGTCAATTTATTTTTTTGCGATTCTTATTGTGTCTATTATACAATATTTTAGTACATTAAAAAGGAAAATGGAGTGTGCTTTGGTTGACGTAGGATAGATTTGGTGTGGATGGACCATAATAAATTTTGGTGGGTAATCTAATCTAAAGGATAAGAAAAATGGTCAAAGTTGAACCCATCTTTTCATGGGTGCAAACTACAAGGACCTCGAAAAAAGTTAATTTTTTATAATAATAATTACCAAACAACTTTTAACTTATTTAAACCTTTTATTTGTAATTTTAATTTTAAAGTAGCTTATAGGACTGGAAAAAGTCTGGCCACATTGACCTTCTTGCTAGGTTTAGACGGACTTTTTTTGCCTTCTCACATCCTCAAAAGAAGAAAGTGGGTCAAACACAAGTTTTGAAAATGTATTGTTGAGAAAAGTGGCTTATTGTTTACATCTAAAAATTAAAGGGTTAATTAAGTTTTTGGTCCCTAAAAATATATAAAGTTTTGTTTTTAGTCCCTATAAAAATAAATCATACTTTTTAGTCCTTACAAAATTTTCCATTAGTGTTTTTAGTTCCTGTTAAATTAAAATTTGTTTAATTATGTTTAAACTTCGAACTTTTTGAAAGTTTTTTTACAGACATGTTCATGACATCATAAGACACTCTTTTATAAAATCTTTTAGTTTTTTAACATGTAATGAAATAAATATGAATTTTTCTAAAAGCCAAATTTTCAAGATTATATTAATGAAAATTTGGACTCGATAATAAAATTTTGAGCTACATTTTTGCATAGGAACTTTGTATAATGTTCTAAATAAGTATGTAAAAAATATGTTAAAAATTTAAAAGTTTTAGCATAATTAAACAAATTTTAATTTTACACGGACTAAAAGTATGTGTTGGTCCCTGTTAAATTAAAATTTGTTTAATTATATTTAAACTTTTATATTTTTAAATGATTTTTAACAGACATGTTAAGAACGTTATAATAATCTCTTTTATAAAAAATTATAAATTTTTAACATGTAATGAATTACATATAATTTTTTTTTAAACGCCAAAATTCAAGATAAAACAAACTAAAATTTGGACCTAAAAATAAAATTTTGAGCCAACTTATTGCGGATGAACGTTTTATAATGTTTTAAACAAGTATGTTAAAAATTATTAAAAAAATTAAAATTTTAAGCATATTTAAACAAATTTTAATTTAATAAAGACTAAAACTACGTGCTGAAAATTTTTATAAGGACCAAAATCTATCAAATTTTTTTATAAGAACTAAAAACGAAATTCGATATATTTATAGGAACTAAAAACTTAATTAACCCAAAATTAAATAGAAGATTACTTTTGAAAGAGAAGATAAGAGATGGTTTACATAAATATTTACGAAGCCTTTAGTTAGTGCGTGTCACTCGTAATTGAGTGAAACATGTTTTATGCATTCTCTTCTTTAGTTAGCTCTAAACTTGTCAACACTTGAAATATTTTCATCATACCACATTTTTTTTATCCCATATATCTTTGTCTCATTCTTTATTTTATTTGGTATTTTGTCATTTATGTTTATAGCTCCAACATTTTCCTTTTACGAGTGAAAAATATTTTCCTATTCCATGATTTTATTTGATATTCAATCTTTATCTCAAATTATTTTTTTGGTATTTTGTTCCACCAAGAAAAAATTAAATTTTTTCAACAACTGCCAAACAATTTTTAGCTTTATTTTCAAAGCTCTTAATTGCATTTACAATTGTTTTTCTTTTGAGGGATATGTATTTATACTTTACTTTTATAGTTAGCTTGTGCTGCCAGGAATAAATGCTTGGTCAAACAGACCTCTCCATTTGTATTCATTCTAACATATTCTTAAACCTTTGTACTCCTTCCGATCTTATTTACAAAAAAATAATTGATTTTTGAGGTTCATCGAATAATGTATGTATTCGGTCTATAATATAGATCAAATACATCAATTATTCAATAAATTTAAAAAGTCAATTGTTTTTTGTAAATAGGATCGGAGAGAGTATATCAATTAAATTCTATTATTATTTTATTTAGGTGTTTAGGTTTCGTAATACGTTCCCTCAATTCAACAACAAATTTTAATTTCGTAAATGATCAGCAATTTAGAAAATATATTTTATTGCTAACCCTGATGAGTACACCGCATAGTGGAATTATCCGACTGACATGGTGACTGGATGTACAACTTCTACACAAAACTTGATTCTAGCATTGCTTTCTCAGCCGAACTTTGGACTGTTCATATAGGCATAGAACTAGCCTTTTCTCTTCACCTTGAACACATTGGAATTTAAGATTGACTAAAAAATCACTACAGACATGGTTCTATCTCGTTTTACAAATAATGCTTATCTCACCCCTTTTTCTCATTAAGTTAAATCTCAACTCTAACTTCCTACATGGACTACCTAGGTCTCATGTTTGACGTGAAGCCAACTAATGACTTGATATATTTCTGTTAGTAAGATCATTCCCTGTCATATAAAGAGTTCCCTCAGATGTTGCTTGTTTTTCCTAACTACTATTTTGTTCCAAGATTTAGGTGCATCATCTAGTCTTGTTTGGTTCAGCAATTTAATTTAATTTAATTTTTGTAGAAAATGCATCAATATAAATGAATAAAAAGCAGTGAGCGCAAGAGTATTAGAAAATTACAATTAGCTTGGACACATGGATACAAAGCCGCCGAAGTTCATGTTAATTCTCAAGCAGTGGCTCTTTGCTTTCTTAATGGAGGGTGATGGGGAGTATCACATGTAAAAACTTATAGAGAGGATTAAACGTTTGCTAGGGTTATAATAAAATACAAAAGCTTGTTACTTGCACCGTGAAGTAAACAGGCGTATAAATGCTTCGATGAATATAAAACATCGTGAGGGTTTCGATTTGATGAATCATGATCATTGTCCTGCTCAAATTAGTTTATCCACATACGACAAAATACATGTTGACATTAGTCTAAAAAGCAACTAATTCATAATCGTCTTGTGAAAAACAAAGTATTTTATTTTTTACCAATCTATCGCACTAGCAATTAGCAAACATATAATATTTTAGCAAAAAAGGCAAACACATAAAAGGAAATATATTTTATTGCTAACCCCGATGAGTACGCATCATATAGTGGAATTATCAGATTGACATGGTAACCTGATGCACAAATTCTACACTGAACTTAACTCGGCAATGTTTTCTTAACCGAACTTTGGACTATTCGAATTGACAGAGAACCATCTCTTTTTCTTCACCTTCAACACATTGGAATTTAAGATTGACTAAAAAATCATTACAAACATGGTTCTATCTTGTTTCACAAATAATGCTTATCTCACCCCTCTTCTCCACAAAGTTAAATCTCAACTATAACTTCTCACACGGACTACATCCATCTCATGTTTATCGCAAAGCTAACTAATGCCCTAATATATTTTAACCAATAAGGATCATTCCTCGTTCTACAAATGAGTTCCCTCAAATGTTGTTTGTTTTTCTTAACTATTATTTTGTTCGAAGATGTAGGGGCATCGTCTAGTCTCGTTTGATTAAGTAATTTAATTTATTCGTTGTAAAATAATATTAACATAAATAAGTAGAAAGCAGTGAGACAAGAGCATCGAAAGATTACAGTTAGCTTGGACACATAGATACAAAGCCGTCGAGGTTCATGTTAATTCTCAAGTAGCAACTATTTGCTTACCTAATGGAGGGCGAGGGGGCGTATCATAGATAAAAGCTTATTCAAAGGATTAAGTGTCTACCAGAGATATAATGAATTACAAAAGTTTGTTACTTTTAACGTTTTAACAAACATAAAACGAAAGGAAGGTTTCAATATGATGAATTACGAACATTGTCCCGCTCAAATTAGTTTATCGTTATGATCAAAGATGACGCGCGAATGTTACATCGATCACCGCCTTTTTTCTTTCTCGGGCCACCACCATATATTCCAATAAAAAAAAAAATAGACTAAGCGAAAAACATGCGTATATAAAAAGTACGAGGGAATCAGTGTTGGGTCGCTCAATTCAATTGTTGTTTGTTCTTGCAGTGCTGACATAAGTTTGTCTATAAAGTCAAGTCAGTGAACTAAACCAAACCAAGCATCACTCTTTTCATATTCTTGTTCTGTTCCAAAAAGAGGACAAAACCCTCGTACCTGTTTTCATCATCACCACTCTTTCTCTCTCTCTCTCTAATCTCACTCACTAGAATATTCATTCACAATGCCGTACGGTGAATCCTCCACCGTTGCTTCCGTTCAGTTTCCGCCGGAGACCTCCGATCATGGAAAAATTCCTTCCCTTGACGTTGAGTCTTCTCTAGTCAAAAAAGATCCCACCAAAATTGCTAGAAAGTAAGTAACTTTTTCACACCCTTTGTGTTTTTCTTCACTCTACTACGTTTATTTTCAATTGGGCATGTGGGTTTTGTTTTGTTGGTCATATTTGTGTTGTGGAGGTTTGAGTATTAGTATTATTATTTCAGATGATTTATTTAAGAAGATAATTATTTAATTCATGGAAGTATGTTAAATGTGTGAAATTTGATGTGATGTTGTTGGGTTTGCTTGTATTGCGAAATTATAGAGAATCTTATGAATGTTTTGATCTTTTGGAAGGTACCAATTGGATTTATGCAAAAAAGCTATGGAGGAAAATACTATTGTTTATTTGGGAACAGGATGTGGGAAGACACACATTGCTGTGTTGCTTATGCATGAGATGAGATATTTGATCAAGAAGCCGAACAAGGATGTATGCGTCTTTCTTGCACCTACCATTGCTCTAGTTCATCAGGTGAGCTGTTGCACATT
>Ga0315914_1000659_pt1 | contig 45979 bp, 27 predicted proteins | sample MpolenodulesMG_FD_203920 | JGI IMG/M metagenome (GOLD analysis project Ga0315914, IMG submission 203920) | Medicago polymorpha root nodule microbial communities from Los Angeles, California, United States - elongated nodules | ecosystem: Host-associated > Plants > Roots > Nodule | place: USA... | reverse complement strand
TTATTTTTTTGTATGGAATATATACATCATATAGTTAGTTAATGAATCGATTTAGTTTTTTAAAACACTATTGTATTTCATTAAATGTTTCTAATAATATAATCAATTTGAAACATATACATGAAACTCTAATAAATCCGTGCATCGCACGGGTTAGAGTCTAATTATACCCATAATTAATAAAACTCCACCCCTAACACCAAGGAGCAAACCGAACTCCTTATATCAGCACCAAATCAGACTAGCAACACGCTTAAAAGCAAGAACTATGATAGCAGAGACATTCTATATAGCCTAACCTTAAATTTCCACAACAATCAAAAAGATTCTATAACACTATAACCAACACAGATGCATCCTCCTCAGTCCAAACAGAAAATCGCAACCCCAAAACCAAACATAAAGGTTTGAAGAAACACAGGAACAATTTCTACATAAATCTATGCCAAAGGATTAGCAAGCCACTGACTGATGGAATTTATTTTTTTTGAAAGGACTAATGGAAAAATTAAAACCTGTCAATCTTGATCGAATGATTCTCCAAGATATAACTTTATCTGCAACCCTCTCCCAATCAATATCAGCCTGTGTAAAAACCATTGCGTTCCTAGCATTCCAAATGGACGATATAATTGAGACCCAAATCACACCCAGCCTCTCGCTAACGTTTTTACCTCCTTCAACCAGACCTTTCAAGCCTACCGCAACCTCCAACACAATATAACAATGAATTCAGCCTCACACCTCTACGATTAAGATTATCCTTAGTAGGTAATCTATTAAGGAATAGCCTCCATACTAGTGCCGCCAATCTCAACGGAATCAGCTGGTTCCACACATCTTTAGCCCACACCACTTCCTCGTCATCTCTCTCACTTAAATAGAAATAAGCTTCCTAAACAGTGTACACTGACTCCCCCCTTTTCCATCGATCCTCCCCTTCTACCGAGTTGATCGCCCCTAGAATCAAGCTTTCACAAACCTCCGCTAACTCTTCCTCCCATCGAAACAACCTTCTTCGCCAACTCCACTTCACATGCTTAATCTCCCCCTCCTTTACAACCATCTCTGCCACCGAACTCTCTTTACTCACCCAAACATCAAAGATCTAGTGGTCTCCTAACACCTTAATATTTCTCCATCTACCCAAGGATCCAACCAAAATCTAGTGGTCTCCTACTTCTTTTCTTAAATTTTCATCAAACCAACCTGCCCCACTCCTACCCGGTAACCTAACAGAATCCAGCAAATCTCTCCACCACAAAGAGCTATTCTTATTTATCATCTCCAAGTTATGACCATATTTTTTATTAAGAACCAATTTCCATAAAGAATCAGTTTCTACCTTTGCTCTCCACCACCACTTACCCGGAAGGTGCAGCATAAGCTAGAAAAACTAAATCAATTTTTTTTAAGGCAACATCTAGCTGATTGTTTAAAAACAGTTCAAACTAAATCAATTTTTTTTTTAGAAAAAGCTAAATCAAGAATATAATGCTTTTCTATTGGATGGAAATGATATAATGCTTTATCTTTAAATGAATTTAACTTAAATGTTTCAAGACAAAACCAGACAACAAAAGGGAGATGATTGATAGTACCACCTACTACTCACCTTGATTACTTTCGACATATGTTTCAACTTGTTTCGAAGTTTTAACCCAAAAGTCATATGAATTATCTCCTAAACAAAATGCTCCTACATGAATTTTTTATTTTTTTTTTGGAGGAAATCTCCTTCATGATATCAGTAATTGTATATAACAACCATATGCAGTATCATCACCAAGGCACCAACCATTGGCAATATGATTGAGTTGTACCAAAGTCTGTTAGAGCCAGCCAAATTTCCTGCATATATACAAGTCTAGTTCCAAGTTCTTACCGCCCAAATGAAGCCTCAATAAGTTTTCTTTCCCTTGTTTGATTTCCATTGCTTAATTAAATGGGAAACTCCCTCCTTCAGCGAAGCCTTCCTTCCTTCCTTAAAATTCCAGAGTTCTGGTACTGGGTACCTACCACTAGGGTTGTACTCATTTAACTCCTTCAGAGCTGTAGCTACTGCATCATGCACCTCATCCCCAAACTCATCCTTCAAACTTTTCAGCTTTTCATCTTCTCCGTCTAAAATTTCCTGTGTGATATATCTAATATATATTAGATCATGGTTTATGCAGTTCATAGCAGGGAAACAAATATGCCAAATAAGTGCTAGCAACAGCAAGTTCCAGTAAATAGGTCCCTGCACAATACCAATTACCATGCTTTCTAATATTATGAAATGCTGCATTATATGTTTTAGCCATTTAGGGGATAAATATATCCAACAGACAGAGTGTCTTAATAGAACTGTTGAGAGAAAATATTAACTTTAACGAACAAACATAATCCGTGAAGTCATTGTACCTTGGAGTTCCCTTCTTTATCGGTTACAACTTTGAACGGATGCCAGCTTGGATCTTTAACACAGTCATCCCACTTTGAGCACCACTCGATTGCTTTCATTTTCCCTGCCTCTAAAAGTTTTCTCTTAGTTGCTCCTTTCTCATTCATTTCATCAGAAATTTTTCTCTTACCTGCTTCCAGAAATGGCTTAATATCAACTTCACCCATCCTTTTCACAGAAATTATGACTTGAGCGGTGTTCTTTGGGCAGCCAATCCACTGTGAACAAGGAAAAAATAATTACTTAGACAAAACAAACAATGAAATCATGGCAACAAAGCAACAAACTACCTAAACTTATTTTGCTTGAAGTTTAGGCATCAGATACCTTATGATTAAACCAGTATGAAACAATATGACAAATAAACTAAAAATGTAAAAAGAAAATATGCTCTTTTCATAGACCTGACCCGATTCTACCAATTTTCACCTAAAATGTAAAATTTTATGTATTAAAATCATCAACTTTGGACACAAACAACTGGATAGCTAAAAGACAGTTGAAACAAACAACCACACGTGATTCACGTGAAAGTATGATGCGTTGAGAAATTGTAATTCCTTAGATATAGAAACTGGGATGAAAACACCGAACGTTTCGCATTGGCCATTGTAAATACATGTGAACAAGACACTGTCTTCCAAGCAACTTAAATAAGATTCCAACAACATGATTTGAATGTTTGCAAAATAGGACACTCTTCTATAAGTATTATATAAACAACTGTATGTCAATTAAAAAATATAAATGACCCTACATTTCTGCTTAAGTTTTACAGGGAAATTTATACAAATAAAAAATCTATCCTGACTTTGTAAAAGGTAGTTACGGAAGACATTTTAAAGTTGATTTTCAGAGTATTAGATGAGTTGGTAACCAAAAGACATATTAACATTAACATTACAATATTAATATTTATATGCCGAGGAAGATACATACACTTATTAACTTTTTGCGGGCATCTTGCAATTCGTCATTAGTTTTGCGTTCCTGAACAACCAGTGTTTGTTGAAGATCTTCCACGCCCTCCAATTCCTCTTCCTTTTCCTTCAGCTCCAGTCTGATTGCTTCCAATTTTTTCTTCTCGTCTAGATCAGTCTCTCCAATGCGAATCATTACCTGGAAAGCTCCTTTCAGCTGTTCTATCTCCAATTCCAATGCTTGTTTTGCATCCAGTCCTCTCTCCAGGTCATGAATTTTCTTGTGAAGTTTCTGTTTTTCTTTCTGCAACATCCAACCAAAAGAGTTCTCAAAACTTAAGTATATACATGTAACTGAATTAAAAACTGTAGATAATAGGAAAATGAAATGCGTGCCCTGTGTTCTTCCGCCAAATATATCATTTTTTCACCAGCCTTTAGTTGCTCTGTTATTGCCATCTCATTCTGTAAACAACAAGATGAAGAACGGTTTTAATCCATCTTAAGTTACTAAAAAATAATAGGAATTGGTGTACGTAATTTGACACAAAAGACCAAATGGTCCATAGAGTAAGGAATGATAACAACACTTTTTGTGATTGGTCCATTTTTAAAGAAGCCAATTTAGTTCTCCTGTAAATTGATCACTTTCAAAGTAATGTGTTAAAATTTTAGAAACAGACTATCAGGAAAAAGTGTGCTCAAGAGAGGGTTAAAACTTAAAAGGAGAGAATTATTCATCTAGCATTGCTACCATAAATTCAAAGAGCCAAAATACATTACATGTTTCTTCTCAAAATATAGCTTGGTTCTCTCATTGTGATTATCTGCTTGACGCTTCTGCAGATCCTTCTCACGGGACATAAGTTCATTCCTCCGAGCTTCCAGTTCCAGCCTGGATTTTTCATGATCCTTAGATCTTTCTCCTGATACTCGCATTCAACCTGCCGCATCTTGCTGATTTCTAATGAAACAATATGAAACAGACTCAGCTACCATGAAATATTAAAAAATCATATCAGCTATAAATCATTCCAAAATGCAATAGAATGTAAGCTACACCAAAATGATAGTTATAGTAGTAAAAACGATAGTGTTTCACCTCTAAATCAATGAGACGGAATACCGATATTAATTAGAACAATTCACTTTAACTATCAAATACCCTTATTGAAATGTTCAAGCATCTTCTCTTTTTGCCCCATTGCTTTCCTTACGGACACATTCACCTCGTCGTATTTGCTTGCTGTCTGTTCCAATTCCTCGGTCTTCCGCTTTAAGGTATTTGTCAAACCAGAGACAAGCTTCTTCACTTTCCTATCGTCCTCGGCTTCTTTTCCATAAACCGTTTTCAAATCCCCTTTTTCCTGGAGGTGTTTGCCAACTATATCCTTGACATTATAATCATCACGGCGTGCCATCCAGCCAAATAGTCTATCTCCTCGCTCCTGCTCCCATAAACCCAAGTAATCCCTCTTACCACAGTGCTCTGCTTGAAATCCCCTTTCTAACATCATAGCATTGTGGAAACCATCCCACTCTCTTCCTAATTCAACAATTGCAAAGGGTGTTTGTCCTTGATGGTTCCACAGTGCAGTAATTTTCGTCGGATGAAACCCTTTCATGATCAGCTCCTCCTTTATGATTCTTCCCATAATACTTTCTGCTTTTTGGGTTAAAATCAGTCACAATATTTTTCAAAATGACCATCCATGGCCATACAAACAATTCATCATCATCATCAAAGTTCACATTATCCAACTGACCCTTAGCGACATTCATAACAAGTGACTTCTCATTAGCAATACTCAAATTAACTGACTTATCACTAGCAATACTAACATCATGTGAAATTTAACACTACCAATCGTACGCTCTCGTGAGCAGCGTGAGTAAGAATTCGCTTGAATCAAAAAGGAAATGCGACCAATTTTACAATTCAACACCAAAGATGTTCAACCAAGACTCAGACACGTTCACCCCATCAGCAATTCAACACCAAAAATGTTCAACCAAGAATCAGACATGTTCACCCCATCAACCTCCTTTTATTAAAATTCACCTTCAACCTCAAAATTACTTCAAAAAAATGAGATTAGTTTTCAAGATTCTGATGTTTGCCCAACTTTCTTCTAAGATATCATTAGCAAAATATAAATGAGATATACACACCACATTTGACAGACCAACCTTATAACCAGAAAATAAACTTGTCTGCACTATAGCATCCAACATCAAACAAAAAAGAAAAAAAAGATAGTGAATCATCTTGGCGCAGACCTCTTTTCAAATTAAATTCATCAGTAGGGTCGTCTGTCATTCACAAGAACCGATGTTGTTGCAGTACTCACACTTCCATATTATACTTGTGCCACACGGTAAAATTCATCTTCCTCATTACGACATCTAAATACTCAATCAGTCTAATTGTACGCCTTTTTTAAATCAACTTCAACAATAAAAATTCATTTTTTAGCTTATGCGCTTCATCCACCACTTCGTTAGCGGTAAGAATCTCATCTAATATTTGTCTCCCTTTGATAAAAGCAGACCAAGAATCAAAGACCACGTTGCCAATAACCTTTCTTAATCTATTGATTAAAACCTTGACCAACACTTTGAACAAACACCTAATAAGAGAAATGGGTCAAAAGCCAACAAACACTAAGGGTTCCCTATAAATGTACAATTCAATCCGAAAGGTAATGTCGTCATTTAAATTATACTCTGTCCTAAATAAAATAAAATAAATTTAATGGCCCTAAATAAAATAATATAAAAATAATGTTTGATGATGACTTTCAACAAGCTCAAAAATTGACTTTAGTGAAATGAAATGGACTCCAATATAGTTTTTTCAACAAAAGATTATGATAAAGTTGACTTGAGTTTATGGTATTCCTACAAATTTAAATTTAACCTTACTGAAATAGGAATAGATTACGACAAAGTTGAATTTGAGTTTACCAAATAGAAATAGATTTGGAGAAATTCAAAATAAACTTTACTTGAATAGAATTACATTTGGCGAGTTAAATTTTGGAAGGGATCAGAAGTGAGAGAGTTATGTTCTTAATGTTGTGTATTGTTTGAAGAGAATTGGCCGAAAGAAAAGATGGCGTGAGTGAGTTATGAGAGAAGTGTACAACTTCTTATGTTTGATGTAACGTAGAGTTTGATATTGCTATTATAATTTAATAGATGGATAATATATTCTGCTCTCAAACAAAAAGTCATGGCCCTTTGCAGCAACTACAGATTAGCCTAAATAAATTTTTCCCTCCTTAAATTGATTCATCACCTAATTTTCATGTTATCCAAAAGTGCTAATGTCAAGTTGCCCGCATTATAAGACATGTCACAATACTAGTAAAGTAACAATTTGGTACGCATATGCAACACGTTCAACAAATATAGATGAAAGAAAGAGCCACTTCAGCAAAACAAATGGACAAACCTATAGAGGATCATGCTTCATCACCAGTACCATACCCTTATAACAAATTTCATTGCATCTAGATTTGGCTACGTCATAAACCAATTATTTAACAACACAACAAAACAAAACAAACAAGTAGCTTTCAGAACTATGGCCTCAGCTTTCAGCAACAATATTGAATCAAAATTAATAAAAGCAAAAATATATGCACCAAGATTAAGAGATGTAACAAATAAATTTCATATTTCCTCTTCATTAGTCTAAAGATAATAAATTCACAACACTAGAGTTGACAGCCAAAACTTGATCAAAAGGAATTATACAATGTAAAATGACTAAACAAAAGTTCCTATCAACTTGTATCTGTTGTATCCCTATTACTACACTTGAAACTTTTAAGTAGGGATATTTTTTTCCCTACAAATAAAAATAATAAAATAAACACAAAAATTCGATAACCTATCGCCATAAGAAACAAAACCAACAGATTTTTCCACTTCGAACCACTGTCGGGGGAGATATTGTACACGTTTTGAAGAGCTAGAAACCCGGATATGGACCTTACTTGCCCAACTGGAAAGGAGGTGCCTAGGTACTCATTCTCCAATAGCCCCTAAGAGAGATCAAAACAAGTAAACGATTCATTAATTACCCGTTAAGAAATAAATTTGAACCATCTGCAAATTATTCACTCAGTTTTGTACAAACAATAGGTATAATCACTGCACGGTAGTATAATTTTTTGACACATTTGTCCAATTACATTTCACAATGGTGTCATGTCACAATTTTCTTACTAATACATAAACACAATGAGATGATTCGATGTTTTTGTAATACTATTTTATATTGTCAAAGCATCGTAATTGTATTCTACAAACAATTATCTATTACCTGAATAGCATATGTATGAAAGGCTATATAGGACATTGGATACATCCACACTGGTCCTGGCAAAGTACTTCGAATTCTAAAATAGCCAGCTGAAAGCATCATGACCACCTGAAATGGTGTACATATGCGTGAGTAGTTTGTTCAGGAAATGCCTAAAAGCTTTAATGTAATCACGTGCAATGAAAATATGGACTGTTAGTAGAACATCGTCTAACTATTATTATCGTCAGTGTAAAGTCGCACATATCAGTGGTTTGTTGTCAATGTAAAACTATTTTAGCCGACACTATCAAAATTAAACTCTTAAAATAAATGGACAGCAGAACTCACATGTATGCATAAGAGTGTCAAGACACTCCAGAAAACATCTTGCCACAATGTGGCAACAACTAGCATAATTCCTTCATTCAGTAACAGAGTCATGAAAAAATTCAGCACGAAGTACATTAGCAAGCTGAATTGATCTTCCAGCCCTACTAGGAAGTAGAAGACTAGACTTGATGTAATGGAGATGAGAAAAAGAAACGGAATGCTGGACAAGAGCTGTGCGAGTAAAAATACAAATGTACTTGAATGCTGGTTTGATTCTTCACAAGCATATATCTGCAGAAGAGTAAATTATTCAACTTCATCAATCTTTCACAGATTACAGGGTGAAACTAGCAAAACTATAATCTAACCATTAAAATAAGACATGTCTATTACTATAAGGCCATGTCGGGATAAACAATTCAATTAAGCGCTTATGGCATACACGCATATTTATAAGCTAAGTGCTTATGTGTAACCTATTTCTATAACAAGATAAAATATAGTAAGTTTTTTTTTTTTTTTCCGTATAGGCTATAAGCAGATTTTATAAGCTATTATGGAGAGCTTATGGACATGCCATAAATTGTTTTCATAAGCTCACCCAAAAAATCCAACAAGTGCTTATGTCAGTAGATATACTCAAATAAGCCAATCCATACAGGCCCTGAATAATATATTCATGCATGTCATCTGTATTTTCTTTGTCACTTTTGTTCTTGGAGAGACTGGACTATTAACTATTAAGTGCTTGCTTCACCAAGCACAGCAAAGAGACCAACACATACTAACACCTAAGTCAATGTCAAAGGCATATTTCAATAGTGTATCAGTACCAAAATTTCCACAGTTATTAGTACTACCTACTACATTTTAAAAATATGTGCCAAATGGGCAAATAAAATGACACTTCATTGCATGCATAATAAGGACATGAAGGCAAACAAATAAATTGCTATGAAGTTGAAAAAGCAAAAAATTACCTTGATTTCTTTCATAAGTGCGGGCACCCTGGCAATGCTTAGAAGGGAACAGAATGACACAAATGCAAAAATTGCTGCAACTCTTGCCTACAATTTAAAGCATGATAAAATTTAATTTATATGAGTTACAACATACAACTTACAAGCATATCTACAATTGTTGGTATATATAAATGAAGTTTAAACTACTCCCTCCGTCTCACAATATTAGTCGTTTAAGGTTTGTGCACAGTTATTAAGGAAATGATTAATTGTGTTGATTTCAAAGGTAAAATTAGTAGCATTTACTAAAACACCCTTATTAATTGTAGTTAGTGTAGTGGAGTAGTTAAGTTGGATGAAATTCAATAAATAAGGGTATAATAGTGGGAAAAAATAATAAATGCTGCATTGGTATTGTAAAGTGACAATTATTTTGAGAAAAAGAAAAATTGTTAAAGAGACAATAATTGTGAGACGGAGGGAGTATATGGGATATATATCGAAAAATATAATGTGATTGTGATATCAAGACTCACCGAAACAGAATACAGAGAATGCCCTAGACCGGAAAATACAGTACCAATGCACAGTGTGAGGAGCATGTAAAGAATAAGATGCAGCCAGTAATATTTCCATTCCCTTGACACAACTAATAAAGATCTCCATGTCAAAACAGCTACACGAGTAGCATTGCTAGCTTTCCCTTTGCTTTTCAGAGCTGGACCTTCCTGGAAAATCAATAATGTTTTAAAAAAAACTCTGAAGTTAATAATTTATTAAAACCAACATAAAAGATAGCTCTACATGGGAAACATGTAATATGATATTTGTGAAGGAGGGGACTTATGGTGCAATTTCAAGTCCACATTAACAGAAGTTCTAACTTGTATAGCAGCTATAAGATACCTTCTCGGTTAGTTTCAGAATCATTGTTTCAACAGAAGCGGCATCTGCAGATGACTTATAAGTTGCTTCAAGTGTTCGTATAGCAACAGCAGTGTCCATGTTTACGGAAGAAAAATCTCCATTGTCATCCTATTAGGATGAAAACAGGATGAAAACGTTAATAAATAGCATAACATTTGAAAAAGTTTAATCTATGAAAATTAATAGAGCAATGCCACGTAAATTTAAACAAGTTTAGTCTATTAGCATTAACATAGCAATTAGCACACAATCATCAATCTACTAGAAACAATTACCTGCCAGTTTTTACACATAGCAATTATCCTGTCAAAATCTGTATTAATTGCGCGTAGAAAATGATCAGAAGGACTTTGCATGATTGGACAAGGAAATCCAGCATTTGAGAAGTGCTGTAAGAATATAAAAAATACAACAGTCAACAATAAGATATGTAATCCATTTACTAGCAGACTTGGTTTAGCGGAAAAAAGGAAAGCTCTTGACAAAGTCGCAACCATTCTCGTCTTCCAACTGTCGTTTTTAACAAAAAGAAAGTGGCCCTTATACTATTGTATTCGTAAAGAAAACAGTACTACTTAACTCATCCAAAATCAAATTTATGCGGAGGGGAAGGAAGGTATAGAAGATAAGTTACCTGCAAGCAAGCTAATGTTTCTCCGAAGAACAACGTATTTCCATTCGAAAGCAGACAGATACGGTCAAAAAGACCAAAAACTTCCGTGCTACTCTGGTAGATGGTTATGATAAGAGTGCAGCCAGTACTTGCAAGTCTCCTCAATGTAACCATCATCAAAAGTGCCGAGACACTTCAATAAAATAGATAAATAACATAACGGATGTCAACGAAAATTGCTCTAAAAGGGGAATGCTGTCAAGAAACTACTGGAGGATAATTACAAAAAAATGAATTGAAAAAATAAAAAATAAACACCTGTCCAAGTGATAAAGAGGTTCGTCTAGAAATAAAATACGTGGTCTCATCACAAGCTCCCTAGCAATGCTAACAAGCCTTCTCTCGCCACTAGGAAGTCCTTTCATATAACAATGTCCACCTATAAGTTTATTTGCATGATCACCTAAAGACATTGCATGTATAGCATCCTCAACCACACTCTTTTTCTGACAAAAGAAACCAGGAAGTTGCAGCAAGGCTGAATAATACAGAAACTCGCGAACAGTGAGGGATCCAATCAGAGTGGTTTCTCTGTCAACATAACCCTGCAAGTTAAGAAACAAATATTTATATACATATAATTTTAAACTTACACATTCATTCTTCTCATATTATTATCAAAAAACAATATGAAAGCATGGTTTTGAAAGATAAGCAGATTAAGTTCAATGAGATTGGCGACTATAAACATAACATAATGGAAATTCAGATATTAAACAATCAATGAGGTACGGAACTCACGTATGATCCATATGGCATTTGCGATTTCACCCCGTTCACAAACACTTCACCATACATCCTAGCTGAAGGATGCAATCTTCCTGAGGTAAAGAGAAAGTTCTGTTTTAGCTTTGATTACCTAAATACAAATGTGAATATCTTTTGAGATGTTAAGTAAAAAAGAACAAAGAAAGCGTTCTTAGAGACCTGCAATGGCTCGTAATAAGGTAGATTTCCCTGATTTAGCCGGCCCCATAATTACAGTCAGTGTACCAGGTAATGCATAACCGGTTGAACTCTTAATAACCTTATCAGAGTATTTCCTTTTTCCCTTTATAGTAACAGTCAAATCTTTCCAGGCAACAGAAGCTCCGGCAATTTTGCGTGGAATGACTGCACCATCCGGTATATGCGGGGAAGGAAGAGAACCGCTATTGAGCTTCGAGAGTGAAGGAGAAGCCGGTGTTGTTGCAGCATTAATAGAGTCGCCTCCTTCATCAGCTCTAACATCAATATCAGTGGTATCATCCCACTCAGGTGAATCCTCAAATGAGATCGGTTGCCTTAGTGAACCGGGTTTACGCAGATAGAAAAAGTTGCTTGATGGTACCCTACTCGCTGGACTACTAGCCGATGATGATGAAGACCTATAATTATCCGACTGAGATTGTATTTCTTCCATGATCTTCAACTTTTTCCGCTTAAATCATAAAAATTTATACAACATTTTACAAATAGCAAATTCCACTTGATGCATGCTAATTGAACTATGTAGTCAAATCCTATAGAACATTTCACTCTCAATCAACACCCTGCAGTGCAAATCACAGATCAAAAAAAAAAAATTAAAAAAATGGAAAAAGGGACAGTATTTAAGGCCAAGTAACAAAATTTCATCTAAATCTCATACATGAAACAAAAAGCGGACTACACAATGTCAATGTTCAAAATGCATGTATACAAGGTAACACTAACTTCTAATAATGATCATTCAAAATGCAAAAAAAGCATAAACATTAAAAAAATGTAAAAAAAAAAAAAAGAAAGACTTAAACAAGTAAAAGGGGTATCAAGGGTTTGGTACATGTCTTACACAAAAGACATATTTGTTTTCTATTAAAAAGTGGAAAAATGACCGAAAAATCAAATCTTGTACACAAGATTTCCTTTTCCATTTAAACATCCCTTGCTTTCTATCAACTATACCTTATACACCTCTTTCAAAAACCAAACCATTATTATGTCTATCATTAACACACCTCTTTCACACTAACCATATAGAAAGAAAAAAAATAAACAAAAATACTGAGAAAAATGAAGATTCTTGTTTGTTTTACTACTAAGTTGAGCTGAAAAACCAACACAAACCCCAAAAACACACAAACTTGAATGAAAATCAATGAATAAGAATGGTAAAAATTAGAAAGAAGATAAAGAGAAAATGACAAGGAACATACCTGGATCTATGGAAAAAAAAAGTGATATTGAGAGAGTGAAAGAAAAAGAACAAATGTGTGAGGAAGAAGCTGAAAGACACAAACCTGTGGTTTTGTAAGTGTTTTTTTGGAAGAGTTAATGATTTGACCCGTTGAAACCGGGTTTTTTGTAGTGTCTGTCTCACACTTTCTCTTTTTTATATATCTTCTTCTTTTCTTTTTCTCTTTTTCTATTTTTTCTCCTTCTTGTCTTTTCTTTTTTAGTGAGGATTTAATAGACTGTGTTTTTTGTTTCTCTTTTTTTTGCTTTTTTGTTAAGACAAATAATGTTAAGGATGTTTGATGTAATGATGGTGGCTCCAAGTGCCAGCAAGACAGTTCAAGCTACAACAGCCAATGAGTGATTGCCACCTTTGATGCCAACTTTTTATGATTTGATTTGATCGAATCACATAATGGTCTACTTATCATAATTACAAATTAATTACTCTTACTCTTCATGTCAAAGAATGAAATTCTCAAATTCAAGGGTTATGTTATGTAAATTGATTTTCCAAAATTCAATGAATAATTGAAATATCTAATTTATAAATATAATTGAGTTATATTAGTTATTCAAAAATCTAAAAATGAATATTTGCTTTGCTAAAAAAAATGAATATTTGCTTTTAATAGTACTATTATTAGGCCCACCCATAAAATTTCTAAAAATGAATATTTGGTTTTAATAGTACTATTATTGGACCCACCCATAAAATGAATATTTGCTTATCAATAGTTATTATAAACTGGTTTTATAGTACTGTTATCTTCTTTCATCAATAGCAGTACAAAACTGCTTATCTAACTCATGGTTAATTTAGTTAGTAAATTTGTCTTCATGAAGAAAAAAAAATTGAGATCATACAATCTTACTAGTTTTCATTGACATTAATTAATTTATTTTGGCGGGCTACTACTAATCAAATCACAAAATGATACGGAATGTTATTATCTTTTGACAAAGGCCAGGAAAAATAGGCAGCTAGCTAGACATACATGACAAGATTTGTTGGACCCACCCATAAAATACTTATCACTTATCAGCTTGTTAATCAATACTATCATACAGTAATATCTTTTTGTTAAATCACTTTGAAGTAAGGGAGGCCAAAATAATATTCAATTTAAAAAATTTACATTTTTTAAATTTATTCTTTAAGCGGATGATTAACTTGTTTTTTTCATTATGCTTTTCTCAGAGATTCTTTTAAAAAATAATATTATTTGAAATATCGTTGAGATGCATAAAACTCATGGTGGCACGAGCTTTACATATAACGACTTTTAATTTGGCTATGCTTGGCAAGTGGAAGGTGAAAATTTTAAACGATGCCTAATTCTTTTGTTTCTCGCATTTTAAAGGCTAGTTACTTTCCAACTAAGTGTTATTTCACTACTAATCTAGGTCATGATCCAAATTATGATGGAGGAGTGTTTTAGGCACAAGATTTATCATTCGAGGTGGGGCGAGATGGAGCATTGGACCGGGTAATTCTAATTATATTATTGATGAACAATGGTTAATGAATGATGGTTGCATTGATGATTTTAGGGGCGCATTTCATCTGTGATTTTACCGTTGATAGTTTGATTGATGATAAATCAAAGAGGTGGAATGAGGTTCTTGAGTGGCAAGTATTTAGCGACGATATCGCTTATGTTGTTCTCAACACGCCATTGTTTGATCAGGTTCAGAATGATCTGTTGATTTGGAAAGAGGAGAAGAATGGTTCCTATTCGGTGTTGAAGAATTAATTGATATGTCTCACCTTCGCCATCCGGGATATTGGTCAGGTATTTGGAGGTTGAAAGTACCGTCAAAGGTTAGAAATTTGGTTTTGCGAATTTGGTTTGGTCAATCACATAACATGTATGATTCTCAAGTTTTTCTTCACTCGTTTTCTTTCTTACTTATTTGATTATTTTTCATTGGTTCCCTCTACTTAAACTAATCATATTCGAAGTGTGTCAAACACTAGACAAGATACATCTTCGCACTTTGATTCGCTACGTTGTAAGAGTTTAACTCTTTTAACTAAACTTAATCCTTGTTGGTTCATTTTCATTCTTAATTCTATTTGCATGCAATGTGCCCAAAGATAACAATTAAGTTTATTCAATAAATGATGTATCTAGTATATATTATAGACTAGATATATACATCATTTACCGAATAAATCTAAAAAATTATTGCTCTCTTATAAGAAAGACCGGAGAGAGGAGTTATTTATGGAAAACTATTTTCTAAAAAAATGTCTATCATATTTTCTCAAGTTTTAAATCCAACCATTAATCCATCTTTCTTCTTCTTCGTTTCAAATTCTAAAACCTTCAACTCCTTATATTTTAAGAATTTAGATCTTTCGCATTATTTTTCTATGTTTTTCAACACTATAGGATCCGAAACCACCCGTTATATATTTTCCGAATGTTGTATGTTATGATGTTGTCCAATGCCAAAATGAGGCGACATTTCGTGTTCACATTTTGAGATGACATCAAATAGTCAAGAGACTCGATTATCTACCACTTGTGTTGCAATTAATCGAAGTTGATTACCTATATAATTTTGGTTTATTTGTTAAATGAATCGTGAATTTGGAACTCGGCTGTTGATGCATTTAAGCTGATATCGGCTAAATGTCTTGATATATGAACGATACTGTAAGGTATAGGAAATGAATTTGAACAAAAAGAACTATGAATTATATTATTAATAAGAAATCCATCTATTTTGACTTAAATCTATATATTACTAAATACTAACCTTTGAAATAGTGATGAGTCAAACTCGGGAAAATTTTAACTCGACCAATTTATCATATATCGGTCCTATTAGCAAGTATTTTATAACACAAAAACTTGCCAGTTTGAACTTTTATGATGAAACTGAGAGAAAGGCAAATCACTTACAAAATTATTTATATAATAACATACGATTCTTGATTGCTAAAAGACGAAAAATATCAAGATAAAGACTAAGAGCATCTCCAATGGGAGGTCCTTACTTAACAAAGACCACTCTCTGTTAAGGACCTTCCATTGGAGGAAGAAAAAATAAGTCCTCAGTGAGTAACTATATAATAACCATTTTTCTCCTAAGCAACTAACGGATCCCACATTTAAAATAAGTAATAAAATATGTATTATGTGGTCCCGCTTACAAAAGAAGTAATATTTTAATAATTAATAGTTGTTTTGATTTAAAAAATAATAATTAATAGTTGTCTTAAATATTATTTTATCTATTTGTCATTGTTTTAAATAAAATGTAATTCATGCAAATTATTACTATTATTTTTTAACGAAGGAATGTAAAATTTGTAATGTTATTTTTTCTATTTTCAAATTATTAGCAAATGTGACAGAAATTTAAGTTCATACAAATAAATACATACTATATAATTTAAATTTTTTTAAGGATTATAATTAAATATTATGAGGTAATTTATAATTTAATAAATAGTATATTTTTGTTTAATGATGTAAAGTTAGTCGGGCATATTTAAGTATTTTTTATTGGAGTCTTTATTAGTGTACTTCTATTGGAGTCATTAAGTCTTTAATAGATACTTTTATTAAAATATTATAAATAAGTTATGTGTAACGTGGAGTTCATTTAAGGAGTCTCTATTAAGGAACTATTATTGTGGATGCTGTAGGCAATATCCGAATCCAAATATAAAGAGATAGATGTTAACAAAGAAAAAGACAAGAACAAACACCAAATATCAAAAACATCATAAATGTCAGAGAGAAAAGGAAGTTTTGTTTTACTTTGTAAAATTATACACTCTAGCTGCTCTAAATGCTGCTCATACTTCTTGTGAGTATTTGATAAAGAAAATGGTATTACAAACCATACCTAACCAAGAGTTGTGTCCACTAAAGAAGCTGGTATATATAGTTGAGAGGATCATCGAATTGATTATACTTGTAACTTTCTCAAATCTTAATCGTTTCTAATTTTGTTTGTTTGTTTGTTTGTTGTGCAACCACGTTGTCATGAAGAATCGAATGATAAACATTTTTCAATCGGTAAAAGTTATGCTTCGGTGCCGTTTCCATGTGAAGAGTCGTAAGTTTCTTAACATAAAATAAAAGCATCAAATGAACCTTAAGCTAAAGAGATGATCGCAATGTGAAAAGTCATAAGTTTTCTTAGAAAGAAAAAAAAAACATTAAATGAACCTTAGGCTAAATAAAGAAGCATAAATTCGTGGCATGTTGCAGCATGAGGCTTCTCGATGAAGTCGTTCTTGATCAAAACTTGTTTTTCAAGGGAAAATTATGACAACATAGCAATGATGGTAGTGATTTCATAATTTCCCATAGTACACTTATTTAAGATAAACGTTGTTAAGTAACTTTTTTGCACATGTCTACTCTTTTTTAGAGTGCAAATGATCACTTTAGTCACTCGCTCTGTACCTCGCTGTCACATAAATCCCTGATTCAGAATTAAATACAAAGAAATCCCTGACTCTGCATTTCCGTTATCACTTTAGTCTCTGACGTTAAATCGTTCTGTTAAATGTATCACAGGGACTAAAGTGAAAATAAAAAATGTCATTTTAGTCCCTGAACTTAGTTTAAAATATAGCGTTCTTTTATTTAAAATTAAAAAATAGAGATTAATAATATCAACATAATTTTTTTTGTTACACAATTGGTTGTTTAATACTGTGGACAATGTTTTACCGTTAAGCATAAAAAAATACATAAAACTTTCAATACAATACAATATTTAATACATCTGAAGGAAAAAAAATTCAACAATGTTTAGAAAAAAGTCACATTTTTTTTTTTCACAAGAGAAAAAAGTCACATATTGGTGTATATTTTTTTCAGGGATTTGAGATTTAAGTTGGGGATATTGATTTCAACACATGGTATATATATAAAGGTCTGAGGTTCGAACCCAGGACACCATCAAAAAAACGTAATTCACTTTTCTTTTTGCAACTTTATTTTTTAAACAAAGGGGCCTAGACCAAAAAAAAGGACCAAATATTGGTGTGTGTTTTTTCTTAAGAAAATATTGGTGTGGATTGAAAATATATATCGAAGAAGTCTTAAGTTGCTTAAAATTATAAAAGAAGAGGTAAACCAATACTATATGTATATAGACACACAAGAAAAGTGATTCGTATATATAATCTCTTAAGGTTTTGAATGAAAATGTGGTTCTCTCTCTCTCTCATGGAGTATTGACTCAATGCTTCTCTTGAAACCATCAAACTCTCCAGCAAGTAGTATCAAAGCATTGGTTCAGCTTGGTAGAGCAGCGAGAGTGGATCCTATTATATGAGGTGAGAACTCACGCTTGAGGGGAATATTGTTGGATTTCAAGTGTGAGTGGATAAAATGTTGGATATATAAGATAAGTGGCTTATATACCTGATGTCTTAAGGTATATGAATTGGAAGAGAAAAAGTCAACTCAAAACCATATATTTTCATCTTTTTGTGGAAAATAGATCTATCTTGGATAATGTTTTAGTAGTGTCTGAAATTTTACATCACATGAAGTGCAAGTCCAAAGGGGAAAAAAGGGGGAAGTAGCACTGAAGATAGATATTGGCAAATCATATGACAGAGAGAACTAGAGTTTTGTCTAAGGTATGATGAGAAAGACGAAGTTTGATGAGAAATGAGTGAAATATATGAGAATTTGTATGGCTAATGTGAAATATCAAGTATTTGTAAATGACGGTGGTATTCATTTACAAGGACTTGGAATAGGCTTGCAAAAGGGACCCACTGTCCCCATATCTTTTTATTATTTGTGATGAAGGTCTCTCAGTCATGCTTAATAAATTAGAAACTTGTGGGGACATCCATGGTATCAAAGTGTGTCGGGGAGCTCCACACTCCTGACACATGTATTATTTGTAAGAGAATTCAACATTGATCAGAAAAACATTTATCAAAAGTTGGAAGAGAGGTACTTATTAAATATGTTGCTCAATCGATTCCAACATATTGTATGAGTTATTTTTTACTCCAGACAACCTTAAGGGAGGAGATGCAAAAAATGTTGAATTCGTTTTGGCGGGGATTGAATAGACAAAATGGGAAAGGTATCAACCGGTTAAGGTGGGAGAAACTGATGATGAGAAAAGAATATATGGAGGTAAGGGCTTTCGACATTTGTATGGTTTCAATTTGGCAATTCTAGGGCAACGAGGTTGGAGATTAGAAACCAACCATGATACTATAGTTGCAAGAGTCTTCAAATCTAGATATTTTTCAAAATGGAATTTTGTGGATGCAAAATTGGGTCACAGCCCGAGCTATGTATGACACGTTATCCATGTTTCGTAGGTAATAGGCAGAGGAGGCCTCAAATGGAGATTAGGGGATGGTTCACAGATTAAAGCATGGTATGATCCTTGAATTATTGACGAAGTGAGAGCATATGCGACAAGCAACATTCCGACAAGAATGGAGGGCACGATGGTTGGTGAGCTAATTGAGGAAGGCGACAATTATTGGAAATGGATATTATCAAGGAGGTGTTTAATGAGAGAGACATCGAAAATATCCTACCCATGCCAATTATGGACAACATGAGAGAACACAAATAATGCTCTAAATTCACAAACCACGGGGAATACGCGGTTAAATCGGCACATCACTATACCATGGAGAATGTAACACCCTATTTCCCAACGATAATTATTAAATAATAAGAATATATTTAATAGTAAGGATGTTACAAAACTCGACAGTATATCACAGAATAACGATAAAATGTTTTCTTTAAAAATAAATCCATTGGAGAAGAAGACATTTATTCACTAATCACATTAATAACTTCATACTTGTCGTTCAATAATCATAAATAGAAAAATAACAAAGCTTTCAAGATTCAACTGAAACTGCAATTACAAATTAAATTGTCATCCCCAACCCTAGTGTTACAATATCAGAGCTCGTAGCGACTACATGTTTATTCAATTATTAATAGCAGAGCCAAACAGAGGGCATTTCCTCATTTCCACCTTCTAAAACGTCTCATAGCCACTCCTTGTCAACCTGAGTATCTGTACTCAATGTACAACCAACATACATAAAACAACACAACAAAATAAGGGGTGAGAAATCCTACCATAACATAATAATAGGGAAAAATACGCATATTAAATAAATATCAAAATAATATAATCTCCACCATATCTTCACTCCCAACGGTTATTATGCATAATCTCTTCTTTTCACAGATCACTACAACACATCATTTTCACACTTACAACCACCAAGCACAAAACATCAACATGTGTATGCATATGGACTCTCCTATCGACCTATATGAATGTGGTACCACACCTACTCGTCATTTTGCCAGAGTTATGTTACTGGACTTTCACTACATAATTTGCCAGAGGTATGTTACTGGACTTTCACTACATAACAATGCAAGACATCATGCTCTAGTCTCTACATGGACACATAGAATTAAAATCGACAAGTATTACAAGTATACACTCATCACATAATCCACATACTAATGCAAGATTTCACTAAAATACACGACTCTAATGCAAGCACACAAAACATCTTCACCGCTCCCATCATCATCATAGATAAATATCATCACTCTCATCATCATCATAAATTAACCATCGACACTCTCATCATCACAACAACATAGACATCGTCATCCTCCTCATTATTATAATATAAACTCGTCATTTCCCGTCGTAGTAATTTCTTTACATACATATACTATTACTCGTCATCACTCTCTATCATAGTTATAGTACTCCTCATCATTGCTCTCTATCATCTGCTTATATCACCACCTTATCTTCTCATTATTCCACACCTTACGCGTGACTCATTCTATGCCAACATCCATTTATTTTATTTTATTATTCAACTCACAGACGTACTTTATTCTCTCATCTATTCAAGACCCTCTATATACTTTATCCCTTGATATTATATCATATTTCTCATTCCCAGTCTCAAGATGTTTTCTTATTCATTATCATTACATACAACTTCCCCTCCTACGTAACTAGGTTCTCCCTCACCATTGCCATCAACTCTTTCATACTTATTCTTCCCATTAAAGAAACTTTATATCTCATTTCCTCGTTCTCACATTCGTCGTCATCTATACAATGACCATTCTCCTAACTTTAACTTCGTTATATTTTTAAGTTATTATCTCATCTTATCGTTACTTTCGACTTCAACAACTTTCCTCACTAAAACTTCATTATAATTTTAAGGAGTTATTCTCTCGATACCAGTCGTTATCTTTATCATCAAACATTATAACTATTACCTCTTATCTTATTTCCTATACATCTTGCTCTCTTCTAATGGATCCCCGTCTTATTCATCGATATTATCATTCATATTATCTTTCACTACTAGATGTACAACTCTTTGTCTTCCTATACACTTCGTCTTAACGACCCTCTCATCGCCTACGATCATCTAAATTCGACTTCTATAATCTTTATTCATTTTACATCTTATAAGTTTTTATCTAACATTCATCTTGAGTTCGTTAACTACTTTGACTCGTTTATCTTCAACTTCCCTACGTTCTCACTCTTCGTATATACTCGTCTCTACATTTATCCCTCACTCTAATTTATTATTATTTTCATGTTTATTAGTTCATGAATTAACCTCTTCCAACTCTCTACTTTACCTTCATGTCTTTCATAAGCATCATTACTCTCCTCATCGTCAAATTCTGCATCTATACAACTTCGTTATTTACATCTTATGTATACATACATACATATCCCGTCTTCAACCTCGAATTTATTAATCACCATGAGTTACACATCTATATCGCCCTAGATTTCTCCTACTACTATTTAACTACTTCACTCTTTAGGCTCAATATTATTTTTGGAAGGATTACTTCAAATTACGCTTAAACCTACTCCCTCATCTAGTTATATAGTATATGAACCTTACCCTTACCCTTTACGTTAACAACCTTCTTAAGCTCGCTATTATTTTCTAGGATTGTTTTAGGGTTCATTGAAAAGATTATGCTGAAGTTCCATGAAAAATGCAGCATGACTCAGCTACAGTAATTTGACCGTAACTCAATTTGCAGAGGTCTAAGATGACCCAAACTAAAAAAAAAATAGGTCTGACATTCATATCTAGATTTCTCATGAAGAAACCTAAATCCAATTCGGTACAGAGAAAGGTGGAAAGATTGATTTTCCTGAACTTAGACAGATTGACTAACCGTGTTGACACCCGTGTAGTATTTTGATCATAACTCACGTTGTGGATAGCTTATGGAGGTGAGAACAAATCCATTGGAAAACTAACATTCATACCTACAACTGTCATGAATACATCTAAGCTCAATTCGGAATAGAAAAGGGTCAAAAAGGCACAAGAATGCAACACTCGCAGTTCTGACAGCACGAAAACAAAGACACAACAAAACAGTCACCCATGAGGGGCTGCCTTGCTACACCCAGGCGTGGGCAGGCAGTAGCCAGTGACCTACGCTGTAGCTGTGTATAGTTCCGGTTTTGCCGTTTCCTTCGTAAAAATTCAATTGTTAACCCGATTTCAATTCCGTTTTCGCCTACGCGTTCTACTCAATTAATCCTATCATACTTTTTTGAAAAATCATATTTTTACATCCCCAAAAAAAAGCTAATCCCATAATCACTTATTTTCCAAAAACACTCAAAATCACTTCTACTCAAAATCCCAATTTTCTCTCAGCGATTTCTCATCTTTCAACATCGCCTTCTTAATTCGTTCGTCAGCAATCTCTAATCACAATCTCGTATCATATCAATGACATCCTACCCTAACCTCTTTACAGCCCCACAATACAAGAAAAAAGATAAACCCTAGAGATGAATAGATTTTCCCCCTTACCTCGAATCCGTAGAAACATTCGGTTTGGCTCGATGTTGCGGCACTTAGGGGTGTGCAAAAATGTGGTTAACTGAACTATACCCACAAACTGGACCAAAAAAAACTGCACCATATTAAATGGTTTATGAACTGAATTGTTTGTAAAAATATACCAATTTTTTTTAAAGTGGTTTTAAAAACTGAATTGAAACCATTAATGTGGTTCAGTTCCAATGCAGTTTAGAACCATGAACACCCCTAGCCTGCACAAGGGTTCCACTTCTTTCTCTTTGCTTCTTTTCTCCCTTTTCTCTGATCAGCCAAAACTGATTTCTAATCCCTAATATTCCTATATATATATATATATATATATATATATATGGGCTCACTAATATCTATAATTACCTTTATTTTCCATGCACTACACTTTTACTTCTCCCCTCCCCCACTTATTAAAAACTTACTTTCTACACCCACGACTCTTTATTTATTTTGTTAGGACTCTCCTCTTTGTTCCTTTTAACTTTCTTAAACCACCTCCCACTCCACATCATTATTTCTATTTTCTTACCAACAAAATAATATTCAAGCACAAGAAGCATCAATAATAATATTAATCAAAACTCCACCTATTAAACATCGTAGAATTAATTCAAATATAAAATTGGGGTGTTACAGAGAACCTAGTGGATAACAGCGAGCTGAAAGCAGAAGATGACTCGGTGAAAATTTGGAGACTTCGAATCTCACAAAAAAGTAAATGTGTTCTTATGGAGGGTAGCAAAGGGATGTCTACCCATGAGACACATGCTTTAAACATGCGGTGTACATTGTTGTGATCGTTGCGTGCACTGTGAGAGCTCATATGAAATTGATTGGCATGTATTTTTTGAATGTGCAAAACTAGACGAGGTGTGGAGTGCAGCAGGTCTATGACACATTATACAAGAAAGTATGGATACGAAAGATGGTTTTGTAGCTATTTGTTTCTGTTACTGGAATCTCTACAACACCAGCAACTTCTTGATTTCGTAAAGACCCTTTGGTGCATCTGGAAAAAACGAAATGACAAGTGGTGGAACGACGTCGAAACACAATCGCGTATCTTAGTGCTTATGATGCGTGATAACCTACTTCAGTGGCAGCAGGTCCACGTAAGTCAGGGAAGGAGAGAACAAGGAGAATACCGCAACAATGGAATGTCAGATCATAGTCAAGAGTGGTGGATTAGATCGGTAGCCGGGGAGGTGAAGTGCAATGTCGATGCAACAATTTTTAAGGATCAAGGAGGTTATGGGGTCGGAATGTGCCTAAGAGGGGAGTTCATTAGAGCGAAGACATCTTGGTATATAGGTCTATCATAACCCAAAGAAGCATAAGCAAGAGGTCTAAAGGAAGCGATAAAATGGTTTGGTACTTTGAGCTTATCTTCGTTGTCTATCGAACTTGATTGCAAACAAATATTTGATGACATCTCTAGCAACTTCAGCACGGTGTCCATGTTTGGTGCGATCATAAACACTTAGCAAAACTTCTAAATTTTCATTGACTTTCATATTAAGAGAATAAATGTAATATTTCTATTAAATATTTTTATTTTACTTTATATGCAAACTAGTGAGATTAAAACGTTAACCTATGACATATAAAATTGCTAGATTAAGTGAGAAGAATAAACTGTTACCTATATTTGTTTTTTAATTGAGAGGAATAAATGGTTTTCTTATATCTTCATAAAAAATGGTTTTTCTATATCGACTAAAAAAAGTTGTTTAAAAGACCAAACAACTTTTTTTATATATAAGGTCATTTTTTTGGGACAAAAAAAGAAAAGAAAATTTATAATAGTATTTTTGGCTTCAAAAAATTGTTTATGATACTTAACAACTTTTTTTATATATATTAGTGAAAAGACGGACACTCACTTATCTGTCTTTCCGTTTTTTTTATTACGTTAAAGTTTGAAAATTATGAACGGTATTTTTTATGAAATTTTGATTAAAAGTATAAATATAACTGCTTGTTACTTTCAAATTATAACAAGTTAAACTAATCATGTTTATCTATTTGAATGACACTGAAAATATAACAAAAAATATAATATAAATTCTTATCTTTTTAATGACACTAACAAAAACTATTATTATAGAAAAAGTTGTTTAAGGGTATAATTGAGATAATGAAAAAGTCAACCCAAAATCTCTCATTTTCTTTATACATAGTATATATATACTTGATCTAGTTTGTAACATTTCTTTTAAGGATAAAGGAAAAAAATGGACATATACTTGTTATACGATATATTTTGTGTGATAACAAAAAAATAAATAATGTGTTTGTTACACCATTTTTAATAGTTGAGTTCACTCTCATTCATTATCTTTTATATATGTGCTATTTGTATTTAAAGTTGAGGGTAATTTTGAAAATATAAAAATTCATTCGAAAATGCTATTTGTATTCAAAGTTGCTAGTAATTTTAGAAAAAGAAAAATCAGTCCAAAAGAGCCGAAAGAAACTATTTTCTTTATATATATACATACACACACACAAATATATATATATATATATATATAAGATATGACAAAATAAAATTATGATATTTACATCTATATTATATATAAAGAAAACAACTTATTTTAGCTCTTTTGGGCTGACTTTTTCTCTTTACAAAATTGTCCTCAATTTTCAATATAAATAAAACATATAACAAATAGCTAGATAAGAATAAATTTAAAAAAAATATTAAAAAAAATGTAACAAACATGATATGAATATATATATGTCTGATTTTTTTTCTTTTACCATTTAAAAAGTATAACAAACTAAATGATTACATTTATATTTACTTTTTTATTATCTCAATTATACTTTTAAACAACTTTTTCTATAATAAAGATTGTTGTTGGTGTCATTAAAAAAATAGATTATATTTTTATGCTATATTGTTGGTGTCATTGAAATAGATAACTATGATTAGTTTGATTTGTTATAACTTGAAAACAACAAACTTTTATATTTAGTTTTAATCAAAATCAAAATTTCATAATAAGATACCGTTCATAATTTTCAAACGTTAATGTAATAAAAAGAGCGGAAAGTCAGGCACTTACGTGTATGTCTTTTCGCCTGTATATATAAAACATGAGTCTTGTTAACCAGTGTCCTCGTGACACTAGTTAAGGAAACAAAAAAGGAAATATTTACATTGAAAACATAATTTTTTACTTTTTTTTAACTTTGACTATGCAAGTTCCAAGACCCTTATACTATATTTGGTTTCCTTAACATGCCCCAACACTCGTTAACATTTTCCATAAAACATATACTCTCTCCGTTCTCAAATATGAGAAAAGATTCATTTTTTAGGTTCATTGAATAATTAATGTATTTGTTTTACAATATAGATCAGATACATTAACCACTCAATCAATGTAAAGAAAGAATTTTTTCTTATATTTGAGGTGAGAGAGTGTATATTATAAAATTTAAGAATATCTGCATTCGAGATATTTATCAAAAAAAGACAAACTAAATTTAGACTTGAAAAACAAGATAAAGCACAAAATTTGGCAAATAAAAAACAAACGGAAACAATGTATAAATATTGAAACGAAACCCTTTATTCACTACTGTCTTTTGTTTCATCGACACAAACAAAGTCAAGGTTTTTTCTGCGCGATTTTCAAATTCCATCGACAATGGCTCAACCTGAATCATCATCGGACTCGTAAGTTCATTCACTTCACCGCGTTCGATTTTCCGTTCAAATTTTTCGATTTTCGAATTTTGCTTACTTTTTTTATTTTATTTTATGATATTGAAGTTTGTTGGTTTGAATTTCAGGAAATCAGGGAAGAAGGACTTCTCCACCGCGATTCTGGAACGTAAGAAATCGCCGAACCGCCTTGTGGTAGATGAGGCGGTTAACGATGACAACTCTGTTGTTGCCATGCACCCTGAAACCATGGAAAAGTTGGGGCTTTTCCGTGGTGATACTATCCTTATCAAGGTAGTATTTTGAATATACCCTCTTTAAATTAATCATTCTCAAAATAATCGGTTTTTAAGTTGCACTTGTATGTCTTTTTTATTTTTATTTTGCTTTTTTAATTTTGAGAGAGTGGTTATGTTAGGGTGTGTTTGAGAAGGGGTTTTGTAGGGTTAAGTCTATATTTTAAAGTATAAGTGATGTTTAAAAAAAAATATGAATATAAATGATCATATAATACTTCAATTCAATCACACACTTGATTGAATTTAAAAACTATTTTATAATGTCGTTAATTTAATGTAGAAAAGTAAGCCCTCCCCTGCAAAACTTCTATCCAAACATACCCTTAAGGTGTGTTTGTGTGTTTGAAGGTCTTGGAGGGGAAGGCTATGCAGGGCCAAGTCTATATTTTAATATATATTTGATTTGATATGATAATTCTTTTTAAAGAAAGAATATGATTATGATACACGAGCATATAATATTAAGTTGTTCTCTTAATTTATTCTTTTTTAGAAAAATCAAATATACATCAAAATATTGACTTTGCCCTCCAAAAACCAACTCGCAAACGCACCCATACATAATTTGCAGAAATATATGGAGTAAATCTCCAATTTAACAATATTCTATTTTCAATCCATCAAGTTACTCCCTTAGAGAATAAGAGAGAAAACATGATATATAGTTCAGGGACTATTTATTATGTTTTTATAGTTCAGGGACCATATAGAAGAGTGTGTGATAGTTTAAGGTTTAATTTGAAGGACTAAATTGAATGTTTACTCAAATATATGTGTTGGGCTTGTTGGGTGTTAAGTTTTTTAATGTGGTTTATGTTGTATTGCAGGGAAAGAAAAGGAAGGATACTGTTTGTATTGCTCTTGCTGATGACACCTGTGAAGAGCCTAGGATTAGGATGAACAAAATTGTGAGGTCAAATTTGCGTGTTCGGCTTGGAGATGTTGTGTCTGTGCATCAGTGTCCTGATGTCAAGTATGGTAAACGTGTGCACATTCTGCCCGTTGATGATACCATCGAGGGCCTCACTGGCAATCTATTTGATGCTTTCTTGAAACGTGAGTTTCCACCTTTCATTACTGAATTTTTACTTGTTTTTGCTAGCTTTGTTCTGGTGTGAATATTTTGAGTGCATTTTTTTAGTTATGATCATATTTCTATTGCTAAATTTTCATGTATTCAGCTACTATCTGTTAACTATCCTGATTAATGGTTTTCTTGATTAATTCCTGTTCAAATACTTGCTGAAAAGTTTTGGCTTTGCTTCATGGGTTAATGCTTTTGATCTGTCTTGCAATTAACTCAGTGGTTGCTGGGACAAGGCTATTTTTCTTGCGGCCTGAAGTGTGCCGGGTTTGGGCCCAAGTCCAATAAATGGGCTGAGCAAGGAAGATAGGGGAGAATTGCTTATGTGTCAGTTACTAGGGATAGGCAACCAAATATAGAGAAGGGAAAATAGAAAGGGAACCACTCTGTATCATTTTTGGTTAGAAGCGTAGAGGTTGTGAAGAAGAGAATATTTTTTCTCCGAGGAGCAATAGCTATGGGATTACATGAGTTTTTTCTATAATATTTCTAGAGGATTCAATGCATGCCAAGTCTAATCATTAATCTTTAGTTTCCTAGAGGCTTTATTTTTTACATGTTCAAACATATATATTTTTGTCTCTGCACATGTCTAACTTTTTTAATGTATATAATTTACAGCCTATTTCTTGGAGGCTTATCGTCCCGTCAGAAAAGGAGATCTATTTCTTGTGCGGGGAGGGATGAGAAGTGTAGAGTTTAAGGTCATTGAAACTGATCCTGGGGAGTTCTGTGTGGTTGCTCCAGACACTGAGGTTTTCTGCGAGGGGGAACCTGTGAAAAGAGAGGATGAAGAAAGGCTTGATGAAGTCGGTTATGATGATGTGGGTGGTGTTAGGAAGCAAATGGCGCAGATCCGTGAGTTGGTTGAGCTTCCACTTAGGCATCCACAACTTTTTAAGTCAATTGGTGTGAAACCACCCAAAGGAATTTTGCTATATGGACCCCCAGGTTCTGGAAAGACATTAATAGCAAGGGCTGTTGCTAATGAAACTGGAGCTTTCTTCTTTTGTATTAATGGACCAGAGATTATGTCCAAACTGGCTGGAGAGAGTGAAAGCAATCTTAGGAAAGCATTTGAAGAAGCAGAAAAGAATGCACCATCCATCATCTTTATTGATGAAATTGATTCTATTGCACCCAAGCGGGAGAAGACAAACGGTGAAGTAGAAAGAAGGATTGTTTCACAACTTCTGACTCTTATGGATGGGCTAAAATCTCGTGCTCACGTTATTGTCATGGGTGCTACTAATCGTCCCAATAGCATTGACCCAGCATTGAGAAGGTTTGGTAGATTTGATAGGGAAATCGATATTGGTGTTCCAGATGAAATCGGGCGACTTGAAGTCCTTCGCATACATACCAAAAACATGAAGCTCTCTGATGATGTAAGTTGGACATTACTAATTAATTAACTTCGACATATGTTGGTCTGTCTTTTCTGTTTTTTGGTCGTGTTTAAGGTGTCGTGGTTATAATTAATAATAATTCCGTTCATCAGTTGAATTCACTACTATTTTATTTAATCATGATAGCTGCAGTATTAATAAGGTTTTACCCACAATCAAGTTTTATACTGCTTTGTTGTGATTTTGCTTTTCAATTTCCTCAAATTTTCATTCACTCATTTATGACTTTCTCTGTAGGTTGATTTGGAGAGAATTTCAAAAGATACTCATGGGTATGTTGGTGCTGACCTTGCTGCTCTTTGCACTGAAGCTGCTCTGCAATGCATTAGGGAGAAGATGGACGTCATTGACTTAGAGGATGAGACTATTGATGCTGAAATACTAAATTCTATGGCAGTTACAAATGAGCATTTCCATACCGCACTTGGAACAAGCAACCCATCAGCTCTACGTGAAACTGTTAGTGTTTTCTTTCCGACTCCTATATTTAGAAATCATTAGTTGATTACTTGATCAGTCAATGAGTCATTCCTTTTTTGTTGTCTGTTTTCTTACGAATGTCTGTATTAACAGGTTGTTGAGGTGCCTAATGTCAGCTGGGAGGACATCGGAGGCCTTGAGAATGTCAAGCGTGAACTGCAAGAGGTCATAAATCTTTCCTAGTACTTAATTACACCTTATTTCCTTACCAATATTATCTGTTTCTGATTTTGGTTTATGTGTATGCAGACTGTTCAATATCCAGTTGAGCACCCGGAAAAGTTTGAGAAGTTTGGGATGTCACCATCAAAAGGAGTTCTCTTCTATGGTCCTCCGGGATGTGGAAAAACTTTGTTAGCCAAAGCAATTGCTAATGAATGTCAAGCTAACTTTATCAGTATAAAAGGCCCAGAATTGCTTACAATGTGGTTTGGTGAAAGTGAGGCCAATGTTAGGGAAATATTTGACAAGGCTAGACAATCAGCTCCATGTGTCCTCTTTTTTGATGAGCTTGATTCCATTGCCACTCAGGTTGGTTTTCTAGTTACTATAAACTCCTGGATTGCTATGTTATTATGCTTTAACCATGGTTGATACTCTAGTGAAATGTATTTTTTTATTTTGAGACTGTTATTATTGCTTGTACTTGTTTGAAAAAAAAGAAGGCACACGGGGATATCAACCTGAACCCTGTTTGGATAAACAACTTAATCAAGTGCTTATTGTACGTTCTTTAACCATGGTTGATACTCTAGTGAGATATATTTTTATACTTTGAGACAATGTTATTATTGCTTTTACTTGTTTGGAAAAAAAACATACGAGGATATCAAGTTGAGCCCTGTTTGGATAAACAACTTAATCAAGTGCTTATTGTATGTGTGCTTATGCATAGGCTTTTTTTATAACAAAATAAAATAAAGTCGAACTGTTTTCATATAAGCTCTTCCTAGTCTTACTAGTGCTTATGCCAATAGATAAGCTCAAATTAGAGAATCCAAATAGGCCCTTGATGTTTTGTAATATCTTTGTGATTGCTTGCATCTCTTTGATTTCATATTTTCAGCTTGTATTTTGTATATAATCATTGTGTCGTTTTTGCAGAGAGGGAGCAGTGTTGGGGATGCTGGTGGTGCTGCTGACAGAGTTCTAAATCAACTTCTGACAGAAATGGATGGCATGTCTGCTAAAAAGACCGTGTTCATTATCGGGGCAACTAACAGACCTGACATCATTGATCCCGCACTCCTTCGGCCAGGCCGTTTAGATCAGTTGATCTATATTCCTCTTCCTGACGAGGATTCCCGTCATTCGATCTTCAAGTCCTGTTTGAGAAAGTCACCGATCGCGAAAAATGTTGATTTGGGAGCATTGGCTAGGCATACTCAAGGTTTTAGTGGCGCCGACATTACAGAAATATGCCAGCGAGCATGCAAATATGCTATTAGAGAAAACATAGAGAAGGTATGTTTTTGGCTAATAGATGTATGCTTCTTTTATTCCTTAGAACTTTGAAAGATGGAACTTTCTGATTTGATGAACTTGTGCTTGCTAATATGTATACAAATATGAAACTAACTTGATGAATCTCTTCTGATAATGTTTGAACTAATATATTGTTGTGATTACAGGACATAGAGCAAGAGAGGAAGAGGAAGGAAAACCCTGAGGCGATGGATGAAGACATGGTTGACGAAGAAGTTGCGGAGATCAAGGCGGCTCACTTTGAGGAGTCGATGAAGTACGCCCGCAGGAGTGTCAGCGATGCAGATATACGCAAATATCAGGCATTTGCTCAGACTTTACAACAATCTAGAGGTTTCGGAAGTGAATTTAGATTTGCAGATAGCGCAAATAGGACTACTGCATCTGATCCTTTTGCAACTACCACTGCAGCTGGTGGGGCTGATGAAGATGACCTGTATAATTAGATTTTCTTTTCAAAGGAAAACTTGAAGCTTACCTTATGTTTTGCTTTTCACACATTCAAGTTAAATTAGTTTAACATAATATTTAGATATGGTTTGTTATGTTAATATTATGGATGGTAATTTTGTTATTTAAAATATAGTTGAGCATGTCTTGCATTTTGAACAGTCACAGTTTTGTTTATATGCTCCTTTGCATAAAAAACGGTTTGTCAGCAATACCTCGTGTTCAATAAAAAAAATCTGATGTATAAGTTACAAGTGAATCCGTTCGTATAATCCAGAGTCTCTGGTTTTAAGTGTTTGGAGTTAAATTTTAGATGGTTACTAGCATATTATTTACTTGGTAAGTTGGTACCATTAGACATGCTTAGCTTGCGTTTCAAAAAAAATCGAATGTATCATATACTATCTTTTACTTAAACAGTAATAGACTTCTGTCTCAAGCATTACTCATACTTCTATATAATACCAGAAAAATATGTGATCAATATATAAATCAAAATTGCAATTGGCAATATATCAATCACAAGAAAAAACATATATAAATGTGATCTTCTCACTTTCTAATTCACTACTAGTGATCTTAGAAAACCATATACAAACAAAAAGAAAAGGCTTCTTCAACTTAAAACAAAATATATATGATTTTCAAGGTTTCCCTGAATGCATTTTAGAACATCCACCAGATCCTTCAGGCTTAAAGTTAACAAATCTACTTGGAGCTGAGTTATGCCTTGCACCTTTTGGTAAACAACCCTTCACTTCTCTTCCTAATTGAAAAACTTTCTGTTTGTGATCTTGGTTTGGCATCACAAAACTTGCAACCTCTGATGAAACTAATGGCCTTGTTACTGTGCTTGGAGCACTTGGAGGAATTATACGTCCACCTATGGTTGTGTGAAGAGAATTTAGTGAAAGAAGAAGGAAAATTGCCAATAGGGAGAAACATTTAGTAGTAGCCATTTCTCTTTTTCTTATGAAGTATTGTTTGTTTTGATATATATGAGAGTGTGATATAGGCGAGGTTTTAGAGAGGTTTTATGGTAGCTATAGATTGTTGCAAAGAGGTTGAAACTAAGTGCCTTAAATAGGCTAGTGATAAAGGGTGTGATATATGAATACATAGTGCTACATTTGTTATATATGGGATTACTTTGGGACTGTGGTATCGTGAGTTGGCAGGGTGGGTGGACCTTTTATCTGTGAGGCAAGTGAGGAAGCTCGTGAGTTCATGTTTATTACACCAAATTTCAAATATTTTCAAATCCAAGCATTAATTAGATCTTTTAGGGTTACAAGTATGTGTTCACTTTTAATGTGTGAATAAATTTTAAGAAATAAATAGCCTGACATTGTAAAATACAGAATGATTGAATATTTGTATGGAATTTATTGAAGAAACAATACCGTGACATACTAACATATTCAAAAAAAAAAAAACTGTGATAACACAAAAAAAAATAAAAATACCATGATTTTGAACGGCAAAACAAATTTTATTCAATTAGAGAAGATAAGTATAAGTGGTACTAACTTTACAACTATAAATGAATTACAAGTAGTACCCTATCTATCAAATAAATCCTCACAATCGTTGCCCACCAAAACATCATATTGGGTTTGCAAACCATTCATAAAATAAGTACCAAAACCTCATTTTCCTTCCAAAAACACTATTGCCAAGGTAAGTATTTAAGTGCTTAATCAAACATCAATTAAGGGAAGAACTCAAGTTTGAATCTTAATTGAAATAATCATCGATCACCCACTTCTATTATGAATTGTAAAACCATCTACAATCAGGGACGGAGCTACATACCTTTGAGGGTATGCAAGTGAACCCCCTCAACCTATAATATTTAGACCAATTATTCCATTTTATTACAATTTGAATCCCCTGGATCTATTGTCTTGCACCCAAGTTGAAGATATATATATTTTCCTCTTCACAAGCTCAAACACGCGAGGCAATGGTCATACTGACAAGACAATGCTACTAAGTCAAATTGGTGTGTACTCTATACACAAATGCATCCCACAATATGCTATTCTCCATCTCTCTTGTTATTCTATCATCTTTTATGCTTTTTTCTCTTTTTCTTTGTCTTAAGATTATTTTTATGATCAATAATCGTCTATTATTAATGATATTCTACTTCTAAATTCTATAAATTAGCTGATAGGTAATAAATCATGTTTGATAATTAGTGGTTGAACTTGTTGATAAGTTGACTGAATGCAGAAAAGTTAACAGATTTAAGTTATAAAGTTTGATAAATTAGCGGTTGAATTAACTGATAAATATGAAATGTCAAAATATATATTTTTAATGAATGTTTATAAAAATAATATGTGAAAGTTATAAACTTAAACACTACTTAAAATAGCTTATAAAAAACATTGCAAGGTAGTAAAAATTGCTATAAACTTGTAAGTAAAAATTGTTACAAAATAGGTCTAATTTGATCATATGAACTCATAAATATAAACTTTAAAATTGACTTGACCAAACCACGTCATAATTCTGCACCCCCTGGTCGGGGGTCCCGGCTACGCCACTGTCTACAATGGAGCTCCCCTATTTGGGTGCTTAAGTGGATCCCACATGTACACATCATTCATTTTATAACTTTTTAATATCAATACCTAATAAACACTCAATTTCTCCAACCCAACACCACAACAAAATTTATTAATAGGTCCCACTAATAACTCTGTATTATTACATTTCCAAAACACTCATTTATTTCATTGAAAAATATTAATTGAAATTCACACATAAAATGAATATCACTCCACAATGGGATGCCTATTTAGCCCGGTGCTTAATAGGTGAAGCATTCACCATTGTGGATGGTCTAAGTGAACATGTTAGCACCCATTTCTCCCTTAACTCCACCTTTTCTTTGTTAACTTCTCCTAAAGTATTGTTCAAAAGAAAAAACTTCTATTAAAGTATATCAAAAATCCACTTGTTGTATTCTAATTGGGCAAAAGTAAAAATCCACCCTTAAACTTATTTACACCTTCATTTCGTACATTTTTTTTAGGGGACCTTCATTTCGTACATGGTTATTAGACTTTCAAATAACTACATGTCACAGAAATAAAAAATATATAACCTTAAAAGGGAAAATCACTAGGAAAATAGTATAACCTTAACTACATGCCATGCAAGTTGGGAAACACACTTAAAGAACATTAAAGATTACATAGTAATATAGTTAAGGGTTTTGTGTAGTATTTTCTTCATAGCAGTTGATCGGTAATTATAAGAAGAAAATTGCTTTTCTAACATCAAAAAGTTCATATTGATACATGGAAATGACCAAATTACCTCCATCGTTGTTAACTGCCGCTGGCTCCAGAGGCAGTTAACTTTGTTGCACTTAAGTGCAATTTCAACTGTGATTTTACGCGTTTCGGTCGAAAAATCAAAATAAATCGAAACTTATTCAGAATTCTACGAAACTTTACAAACACCTCTATAAAAATACATATAGACGATGTGAAAAGTTTCGTAACATTACACATAAGTCTTGCGTAAAATCACAACTAGAACTGCACTTAAGTGCAGCAAAGCCATAGGCAGTTAACTGCACCCGGATATGCCAGAGGCAATTAACTACCGTTGGGGTAATTTGGTCATTTCCATGTGTCAATATGAACTTTTTGATGTCAGAAAAGCAATTTTCTTATAAGAATTGAAGATAGTGAGCAAGTTTTCCATCGTATCATCACCATAGTCTTTGCCTCCCATTAATTAAATTAGTTGTAACACTAAAATGAGCCATATCAATCTTCTAAAAGCACCCCTACCCACAAAGTTGATTATTTATTGGGGGCCAATAATGTTTTAGTTAGGGTGGATGGTGTTCAATGTGAGGATTCAACTGCCGGCCATAGAATGTTCGGATGCAGTTGAACTTTGAAGTACATGGAAACGTTGGAAGATGACAATTATTTGCTTTGAAATTTGTGTCACAAGAATTTGCTTTTTTCATTACAATTATGCTTTTTGTACTACTAATAGCTCAATAACTACGGTTGAGGAAAATCTCATAGATAAAATACATACATTGACAAGTCTTTTTAAATGTAGATAATTAAGTTATTTGAAAGAAATTCTCATTGATTTTGTTTTTAAGTTGTGTCTTGATAGTTTTTGTTATTGACAAAACTCTCACTATAGTTACAGCTGAGATTGAAAGTACTAAAACAAGATGAATCAATTTTTTCAATCAAGTTATAATTTTTTGACTTTAACAGATAGATATTGTTTGTGTCAGTTAAATATATGTTATTAGGATAAGTAAATAATAAACTATACTAACTTATTAAAAAAAAAAGTAGCCAGGGCTACCTCATTGTTGCACAAGGGTTAGTCCCTCTTAGTTCATAAATATCTATGGAATTTCTACATGATATTGTGATAGCTAGAGGATGCATACACTAACAATGCGTATAAATGATATCCTTTAAAAATAAAAAATATTCTTGTAGTTTAACATAATATCATTAATTTTTGGTATAAAAAAAAACATAATATCAGAATTTTTGGTAAAAAAATAATAATAATATCATAACTTCAACAATATACACACACTTCGTAAGTGACTACACATTGAAACCAACTTGGTATTGGTCAAGTGGAAGCAATGCAACTTGCCTCCATAGCAGGACTTGGGAACCCAAGTTCAAATTCTAGCGGAGTCATCCACGTTGAGAGGTTGAAAATCAAGTGATAAAACCCAAATGGAAGCTTTAGAGATATCTTGGTAGACTCACCGGAATGTCAAAAACCCTAATTGTGGCGGGTTCTAAAATAAACTAAAAATTACATATTGAAAACAATTTCTTTTATCAATAATATGCAAATACAGTAACATTTCATATCATGCAATTTTTTTTATATGTAAATTATGCTAATGTTTTCAAATATATAAATTATTTTTATAAGAAACAGATGAAAAATATCAACCCTGCACCCGCCAATTTATTTCATTTTTGAGAAAACCCGCCAATTTATTTTGTTCTTCGTATGAATTTACAAACTTTTTAGTGTCCCTTGTAACAATTGGTTAAGTTTGGTCTGAAATATTATTGACATGCAGTGTGACAACTGACATGAATAATTTGCCAAAACTGAAATACTCCGAAGCATTTACTGAACCTTATACTATGCAGACATTACCATTTATGATCTTTCACGAACTCAATAAATTCATAATTAAACCGTTCGATTGGATAAAATAGATTCAGATTCCACACGTGAGTTTTGCTTCTTTAACCAATTTCAAATCCATGCAACACTCAACTCAAACAGTAATAAATTTTACTCCACTTTGTAAAGTGTCTTTTTTTTTTCTTCATGGACAAAGTAACAAATACCGTCTAAACTCAATTAAAAGCGTACTATTTACCAATATTGGTATTGTTAGTTGAATTCCATCTTAAAATAAACACACTAAACACTAATAAGTGACAAATTATTGTTTTGAAACCATACTTCTAACCCTCTACATATCAAATAGGAAAGAGACTCCTTCATGTGAAAATCTGAATAGTCGTATTCTCTCTTTTATTTTAAAGGTTGAGATTTCACTGAATCTATCCATCCTCATTCATTGGAGAGGATCCGGTCCCTATCAAATACTCATTCATGCGGTCTTTTACCGTATAAGCTAAGAGACAGTTTTAGCTCTTTTATTTCAAGCTATAAAAACACGAGTGTGTAGTTATGGTCAAGGTTTTAAATACGGGTCCGTTATCGCGAAAACGGCCGCGACAAAAAGGTATAGGTGACCACCGTTACGTTTTTACCTGTTTTCAGGGTGAGATGGAAAATCACACCAAAACGCTCGTTACGACCGTGGCAAACAGCCGATACAACCGTAAAACTCCGTTACAAATGTGCCACACCATTACCTAAGCGAAAAACACAACACCGTTCATAAGGAAAAAATAGATAATGAGAGCCTATAATGAGCCAATAGTATCTCATATTCCTTTCGTCATATGTTTTCATGTTGTATAGTGTTGTAATGTTGTAATTATTATATTTATTTTAACAATCTTATAATATATAAAATAATAGTTCAATTTAAGTTATTATACACTATATGATAAAATAAATGATTAAATAATATTTGTGCATTGTTGTGATTAATTCACACCGCGACGACAACAATCTATAACGCAACACATCCGAAACAGCCGAAATCGCGACAACCTTAACGCGACCGCGACTGAGAACGCCACCGTTATTTAAAACCTTGGTTATGGTTTTGTAAATATATTTTTCTTTGATTTGTATTTGGTAAACTAATTTGAATATTTATATTTATAGCATGAAATCGGCTGCTGTAGAGTATAGTAATTAATGTTTATTGATTGCCAATGAGAAGCTGCCTAGACAAATCAGAGAGGTGCAGAAGAGCCAGAACCAAAATTTACTTTCCTCACGCGGCACACGTCTTAGCTTGAGGGTCTGTCCTTTTATTTATTCTACGACATTTTTTTTTAAGTTGGTATCTTCCGCGCGTAATTATGAAGACTAATCTCTCGAGCATTGTTAGACTCAAATAGATAGCAAGCTTTCTTTAAGAGTTTTAACGATGCTTATTCTCCAACATTTTGAGAAGATAGAGTGTTATTTAAACAACTTAAATATTGATAACGTGTTTTACATAGTATAAAGTTAAACTATTTATTGATTTGATCTGAGGAGAGAAAGATAATAATAAAAAACACAACTGTATTTGAGTTTGTCAAACATGTACAATATTGCACATGTTAAAAAAACTAAAGCTAGCTATTTTTTTTATTAAAAAACAAAAATTATTTATTAATAAGTTTTATATTTAATATAAAATGTATAAGTTTTAATACAAACTTACTATTTTGATATATTTATATAGTTTATGGATTAAAAAATATAGTTTATTCAAAAAAATATAGTTTATGGATTAAATTAGAATGATATTTTAAAGACTAAATTGCTCGTTTATTCTTATAAGAACGATAGGAAACATTATGGTATTGATTTCTATTTCACATATACAACTTTGGTATATACTCTTTCAAAAAAAAAAAAACTTTGGTTTATACCGTTAATATTATGTAAACTCGAATGAGTTGGTCTAGTGTTAAAAAGATACGTCTAATTGGTCCATATGTTCAGGTTTGAGTTTCACCAGTATTTTTAGATGGAGGTAAATATAAATTCATTTGTGAGTGTTATCTAAGCTCTAAGATCCTTTCTACTTTGAATCGAGACACAATATGCTCACTCTCAATCTGTCATAACTTTTTTTATTTGTTTTAGCCTAATTAAGAGAACTTTTACGCCTGTTAATTTTTTAAAAATAAATAAATTCACGGCACCAAATACGGCAATGCGAAAAGAGTACATAATCAATGACTTTTGTTCTTAAATGTATGAGACATTTTCACAATAAGATTATAAAAACATCTGAGAGATGTCTTCTACTAGTAATTTTAAAGATCAAACTATTTAGTAGAAGACATATTTGAAGGCCAAAATAATTAATGAAACACACGCTTGAGAAATCAATTAACTAATAAAAGAGGGGGGTTGAGTAGCTCAACTAGTTTGACCTAAGATATTAAATGAGTTAAGAAGTTAAATGTCCAATATTCAAGTCCTGACAATAAGAAAAAAAACTAACATAACAATTAACATACTAATATCTACCATTAAAATAAAAAAATTAACTAATAAAAGACAATTTCAAAATATTTTGGCAATTTTATACATTATAGTGATTACTACTGCTCACACATGAATGACTATTTACTTATTTGTAATTGTAAATGAATCTCTTATGATCTAGCTGTCCATGAACCCATATCATTCCCATGCTTCTCTTAACATATTTTATTATTCTTATTCTTCATAAAAATGAAAACATTATTATCAAGTATTGTTGGTGTAGGAGTGAAGGTAGCTTAACAACAAAATCGGTTAAGTTAGTTTGCCGCAGTTATTTCTAATATAGTCAGATTTCAGAAAGTAGACTAGGTAGTTGCTGATATTAACATACTCAGAAGTATTAACTCAATGAAAAACCATCTTCTGAACTAGTCTCATGCTATTTTCACAGCATATTGAGTACTCTTTCTCTACCTCATCATTTTCCCTGATTAGTACTGTTAAATTTTTTTTATCTTCTGTAGTAAGTAAATCACAAAGGGTTTAATTTTTCATAATTTCTCAATTCATCCATCCCCTCATTGCTGGAAGCGCGCTTCTAGTAGTGTATTTTTGACAAATTTGCACAATATAGAGGACAGATTGAGAAATTATCTTAATTTTGTTTTTGTTTTGGTGTAGATGGTTTGAAGTTTTTATTATAAACTCCAAACCATGAAATAGAAATATACAACGAAAAAATTACTGAAGTCTTAGAAGTCCAATAAATATCACTTCCTGCTAGTTTAAACATCAAGTCTACACATTAAATCATTACAAATCAACAGCAATGAAAAGTTCATAATATGCACATCAAATGGTTTTGGTCCACTTCTTTAAACTGGTCTGTAGAGAAGGTTTATAGTCAGCACATCAAATGTTTGTGGCTCCCCTTCTTTGAACTGGTTTGTAAAGCACTGCGGTAACAAATTTGGTACGAAAGCGATGAGTGTATCCCAAAGCTACCACAGATCTTTGTGGCTCTCTATTCTCAATATAAAGATGATTTAGAATCGCGTTCTGAGGCAATGGAAGAGAACTAAAACTATCGACATTAGCAGGATAGCCGACCAAGGTGTTTTGCAATTGTGGAGGAATCTCAGGTGGATCACGTGCGTCGTCTTCATTCAAAGGGTATGCATTATTGTAACCGGAGTCGGATGTTTTCAAAATTTCAAATCCCATGACAGTTGCTTCACCCTGCATGTAGATTGTAAATTTAGACTTACTAATGACAAGTGTAATAGATGTTATTATTTGTTACATTAGTTACTTACAGGGTTTGCGGCATATGGATTATTCATCTTGCTATTCAAGTCAACCACTAGTTGTGAATTCATCAATGAGTCCAATTAAGATTCCAAGAAACCTGAAGAAAGATACCTCAATTTAGCATAATCAACAAATAATACACAAAGATCTATTATACAATGGATACACTCCAATTGGTTAATCTAAAGAGACAGCAAATTACTAATACTATCAACTTATGTACATCTAATCTGATTAAAAACCACACAACAAAGCAAAGTGATGGGAACACGGATTTATTCATAAAAAGGAAAAATCTGATAACTTAAAAGTAAGAGATGATATCTTCGTAATGAACAAAGTTACGAGATTATAAATGTTCAAAGGATATTTACAGGCAGCACTCTAATCTTTTAAAACATAAAACAACAAATTCATAATCATAATTCTTCATACAAAATTACATTTGCCATCATTTTCAGAGACCTAATAGATGCAAAGAGGAACTCAAAGTAGCTATACAATATAACGCAGTCAGGCACTCACAATTACAACTACAACTCAACAGTGGATATCATATCCTTCAGTGCACAAAACAAATCACAAGTTAGCATTTCATCGAATATGATCCACAGCAAATTTCAATATTTTAAACAAGTTGTATTGAATGCTAATACAAGAATAACATGGTATATTGATCAAACTCCCAAGCTTCGTCATACATCTTTGTTATTAGTATTACAAATCTGAGCAGTTGGAGATATAAATAACTTGCAAGTTTTGCATCAGATTACCAAACTAATAGAAAGAGAATAAATATCTAACATTAAAACAGGAGAAATCTCAAGAATCTTGATAAGATTCATAATAATAACAAAATACAGATTTCGACGAAACGGTGGTATGTGATGTGACACAACTTATACTAAGAATCTTAATATCATGTCTTATATGACCGGTAGCCACAATATCATAAAGAAAATAGACACAGATGGTTCAACAAACAAGCAATATCATGAATTTAAAAGTCTTACAGTAAAATCAGATTATAGTTTCACATCAATTTTGGCAAGATTACACTGTGGACTACTTTCAAACACACTGTCAACTGACTATAGCTGTCCAACAACATAGACCCATCAAAAGATTCAATTTTCTCACAACAGGAAACCTACAATAAGAATATGGTTGAAGATAATTGCTTTACAGGCCCCCTTGCATTGCAAAAAAAAAACCTATCGGAAGATACGTTCTGATAGGTTGAGCAACTCAGAGGGTCTATTCAGCAATTAAAATACAACATTGGCCCAATGGTACCTAAATCTCCCCTGATCTCAAAATTCAATTTTTCTCACTGGCCGTAATGAGTGAAACTCGAGTCAAACTGCTAAATGATACAACCATAAAAATCCAGCTAAAAAATTACTCCATCAGCAATTAAAATACAACATTGGCCCAGTGGTACCTAAACCTCCCTTGGTCTCAATTCAATTTTTATCACTGGTCGTTATGAGTGAAACTCTAGTCAAACTGCTAAATGATACTACCATAAAAATCCACTAAAAAACTTCTCCATCAAGTCCTAAATATTCCCTCCAGTCCTTTTTATAGGAGACATGTAGGTCAACAAAAGTTGATGTATTTGGTTCATAATATGGACCAAATACAACAACTTTTACAATCGTATGTCTCTTATAAAAAGGGCAAGAGGGAGTATAAGAGAAAGCTGGGTTGGGTCAACAAAAGTTGATGTATCTAGTACAAAATTTGGACCAGATACATCAACTTTCATTTATATTTTAGACTGGAGGTAGTATACTATATGCAAATCCTCGTAGGCCAACTTAACCTAGATAATTGCTTCAATTGCATTCACAAACACAAATCCAAGGTATAGATTACACATTAAAGTAATGGGTGATATCTTTTTTTTTTTGGGAAGAAGGGGTGATATCTAGCAATGAACAAAGTTATAAGATTATAAATGTTCAACGGGATATTTACAGGTAGCACTCTAATCTTTAAAACATAAAATCACATATTCATAATTCTTCATACAACTGTCACCATTTTCAGAACCTAATAATACATGTAAAGTGGAAGTCAAATTAGCTATATAATCAGTCACTCACTATTAGAACTCAGCAGAGGATAACATATTCTTCAATGTACAAAACAAATCACAAGTTAGCATTTCACCAAATGTGATCCACAACAAAGTTATAAATTTATAATATGGTAATAACACAGTATAATGATTAAACTGCCAAACTTCTACATACGAAAAAGAAAGAGAATAAAGATCTCAAATTAAAACAGGAGAAATCTCAAGAATCTTGATAAAATTCATGATAATGACAAAATATAGGATTAAAGATTCGGAAGAATAATGACATGTGATATGACACAACCTATATTATGAATCTTACACTATGTCCTGTATGATCCGATAACCAAGATATCACGAAGAAAAACATGAACCATGAAGGAAGATAGACACAGATGGATCAACAAACAACCAATGTCAAGAATCTCAATGTCTTATAGTTAATCAGAGTATAACTTCACCACACTTTGATGAGACTAGACTGTGGATTACTCTTCTACAAACCCACCGTCAAACTGACTACGGCCGTCGAACAACATAGATCCATCAAATGACTCAATTTTCTCACAACAGCAAACCTACAACAAGAATAAGATTGAAATAGAACATCGGCCCAGTGGTACCTAAATCCGCCCCTGGCACTGTAGTCCGGATCGAATGCAGGTTCGTAGGATCCTACGTCGTACGTCCCACAGCACCTCAATCTTGCTTCAACTTTGTACAGGTTAATTTTTCCTCTGTTTGCCCTGTTTTTTCTCTGTTTCCTCTGTTTTTCCTCTATTTTCTGTTTTTTTCCCTCAACTCTCTCAACAACCTACCAATCCTACTTACAAATCGTGTTACGACCCTCATGTTTACGATCTTTTACCAGCCTACCAATCCTACTTAAAAACTCGAACCAGACTACATTCAATTTTTCTCACCGGCCATTATTATTGAAACTCAAGTCAAACTGATAAATGATGCTACCATGAAAATCCAGCTAAAAAAACTAACCCTTTGGTCCTAAATACAAGAGAAAGTGGAGTCAACAAAAGTTGATGTATCTTGTTCAAATTTGGACTGGATACATCAATTTTTGTTGATTCAACTTTCTCTTATATTTAAGACCGGAGATAGTATATGCAAATCTTCCTAGATAATTGCTTCAACTGCATTCACAAACACAAATCAAAGGCACAGATCAAACATACACAATCCCTCGTCAAATGAAAATATGAAATACAATGACAACATCCATATAAACCTAAAAAGCAAACTACACATACCAATTGAAATTACTCCAAAGCAGAAACACAACTAAAACCAATAAATCCCAAAACCCTTTTACACTGAATTTGGGGGCAACTTACCTTGAATAAGATTTCAATAGTGACCAAAGCAAAGCACAGAAGGGAGAAAGTGATCGACGATGGAAAGTGTTGAGCTGCAAATGGAAAGAAAAAGTGATTATTAAGAGGAAATAAGCGTTGATTTTGAAGCAATGAAGCAAAAAAAACGAACCCTAACTAACTAAGAGTGCATCGTATTCTGTGAAGAAGAAGAAGACAAGCAGAGCACGCAACGCAAAGATGGGGGCGTGTGTTCTTTTACCTTTTTCCAACAAAGACACATGTCATGTTACAGCCCAAATACTATAAAAACATGTATTTTCTTTTTGACCAAAAATATAAAAAAAAACATAATTACTCAATAGTTCAACTCAATTGATTAATGAACTTTATGAAAGATAAATAGTTTAATTGAATTCAATTTTTATGTTAAATAGTTTTTTTTAGACTTTAATTACTTCACAGTAGAACTTCAAATTACTAGCGTATTTTTTGGATAACACTTGTATACTATAATGGTATATATTATTGTCCAATTATAATGTGTCACGTAGCACACTTTTTAAAAAATATATTAAATAAAACATTTATAAAGTAACATTGGTAGGTGACACACTTTAACTGACCAATGATATATACCATTGGTATTTTAATGGTACACAAGTTGAATCCGTATTTTTTCTTGAAAACCAAAGAGTTAACACTCAAAGAATATAAAAACATTTTAGTCTTTATATATATTGATCTTATCCCCCATGGAGTTCATCCGAATCATGACAGGGTTAAAGGTTCAAAGAACGCCTATCAAAGAAGTCGTTACATCGACATTTGAAATCACACTTTGCAGATTAGTCAATTTCTTATCAACTGAGTCAATCTAAAATGATGCAATTAAATTTTGAAATTTTTAAAATTTATTCCATAAAAAAGTATAAAATTATTTTTATATTCTTATTTTTATAACAACTTATATATAACTTTGACCCTCAAGTTTTGCCGTTGTTTGATTTTGATCTTGCAATGTTCAATTGCTTGATTCAGGCCTTTAAGTTTTAAAGTTGTTCGATTTTGATGCCTTAAATTTCAATTGCTCGATTTTAGGCCCTCAAGTTTTACCCATTTTACATTTGCTAGTCTCTGATTGACATTCATGCCCTCTATATAACATTTTAAATTTTAAAAATCCAAGCCCTCTACATAGCATTTTAAACTTTCAAAAATCAATATAATATATAAAGTACGGTTTTTTTTTATACAAAGTGTTCTTTCAAATTTATTCTCAGTATTTTTATTTACTATTTCTTTTATTTGACATAAATATCTCAACAAACTATATATATTACTTTAATCATATCCAGCACATATTTCAATTAATTTTTTAACTAATTTCTCATTACTTTTTTTCTTTCAAATAAAAAAGCTTCTTTACATGAAAATTATACATGAATGAATGGAAGATAAGCATGCAAAAAGTTCCGCCGCTAAGCTTTTTTAAATGAAAAAATCAATCCTCGTGAACATGACATGCATGGTCCTAGGAGACCTTACATTACTTTTTGTTTCGATAAATAGATCAACAAATTACATCTATTATTTCGATCTTATCCCCTTAGTATTTAATATTTTTGATTTGTTCAAAAAAATTAATATTCATTTATTTTATGTAAAATTAATTAATATCTTCAACATAATTTGTTTCAATAAATTATATATTGCATATTTTTTTAAAATTAGTTCATTTTGTATTTTTTTTAAGAAGTCAAACTAACTCACTGATATTAGAAGAAAAAAAATCGAATGTATTTTTTTTATGCACATATGCTACTAATACATTAACATTTTTTCATTAAAAAAATGATTTTTATTTAGTATAAAAATCTCAACAAGTATATCATGTTTTTATATAAAAACAATATATTAATACAATATTTTTTGGAATTACACACACATCATTTAATATTTCTTAATAATATTTCCAATATGGTCAATTATTTTTTGCTGAATCAAGAGCTTGGGGGGGG
>Ga0315914_1000658_pt1 | contig 46002 bp, 18 predicted proteins | sample MpolenodulesMG_FD_203920 | JGI IMG/M metagenome (GOLD analysis project Ga0315914, IMG submission 203920) | Medicago polymorpha root nodule microbial communities from Los Angeles, California, United States - elongated nodules | ecosystem: Host-associated > Plants > Roots > Nodule | place: USA... | reverse complement strand
CATTGACACTATTATTTTTTTTGGACATTTTGGACAATTAGTAAAAACTAAAATAAAAGTGATTAAAGTAAAAGAAGAAAAATGACTAATTAAAAATAAAAATTGAAACTAAAATTAAAATTAGGATTAAAAGAGAATTAATAAAAGATGGAATTTTAAAAGATAAAAGTAAATAAAAAAAAAATAAAGGTAAAGAGAGAAGAGGGTCCGAATGAGGTATTTTAAAATACCTCTCTGCCGAATTTTTCACTGAAAAGTCAGAGAATATTCCGGATCAGAGGGTGTATGAATGTAGGATGTTAGGTCAAAAATTGGGGTATGACATTAGTGAAGAAAGAGACGTATGTGAACTTTCTGACTGATCGACTAGATAGAAGATCAACACTTAAGCTTGTGGATGTTAAGGTGTACAGATGAGTAGGGAAAAACATGCATGTGTGGACTTGACTAAGGTTTCACCCCTTGTGGGATTAAGGGTCAAGACTTTTACGGTAGGATAGACAACCCTAAAAGTTGCGTCAAGCAAAATGGTCAAACATGAAAAAGTTTTTTTCCTTACAATCAACATGCTTTTATATCATTTGCTTCTGACACTTTCAATTTCCTAGCATCAAAGGTTATTGACCTTCTACATAGAGTTCAAAGAGTCATGCATGACAATGTCATGTCTCATAAGTCCATAAATGTTGTGTTTATGAAGATCAGTTTTGTCATCCAAAAAGACTTAAGGACATAGCTTGTTAAGCGTTTGTCTCTATTCATATATAATTAATCATTGATATATATAAAAAGTTGGGAATTAAAATAAATAAATAAATAATAGTAATAAACCAAACACATAGTAACATTATTAAAGATCATACCATTTTTTTAATCATACCACTATTAACCCTTAATCATACCACTGTTAACCCTAAACCAACTAATATGATATGCTAAAAGAAGAAATTAATGTAATTAATATCTCTAACAGTGTGTCCAGAAGTCCTAGCTCTACTGGCAAAAATGTCAAAATTGTTAGGTCGGACGTCATGACCTGAGTTCGAACCCCGGTACCTCCACTTGTGTGTGTGAGTTTATAATGGCTTTGTCATTTCGTCTATCTACCCAAAAAAAAAAAAAACTTTAACAGTGTAATAATAAAATCAAATGGTACACCTTTAGCAAAAAGAAAAAAAAAGGGAACAATGAACAAGAAAATTAAACCAAAGCAATTTTTTTCATGTTCGAGTTTAAATTAAACCAAATAAATCATCTTCTATTGGTATGAGTATTGTCGGTGTAGCAAAATATCAAACTTAAAGTCCTTACTATCAATTTGATTTGTTTTAAATTTCGTGAATATATATACACATACATACGTACAAAAATACAAATCCAACCAAATTGAGCAGTTTGCTTCGATTTTTCTGTCTACCCAAATTGAGCCCTTACATACCTAAATATGTTTTCTTATCCGTACAATATAATCGTATATATTATTAATTGATTAAAATGTGATGAATATTAGTATCTTCCCCATACAAGCAACGTGAAATCTATTAAAATTTCTAGAATAATTTATATTTTAAATAAAATGTTACAATGCATTTTGATACATAGATAAATTTCGTGTCCTTTTCAAACAAACTTATTTTAGTACTAACACCACACCGGTGAGAAATAGAGATTGAAATACAAACCCTTTAATCTTCTACCCGGAAACATTTCCAACTTCCCTTCCATGAATGACCATCTTTTTTTTTAAGGCAAAATAGAAAATATATAAAATAAAGAGAGGAGATACAAAGACTGGGGGACATTAGACCTGACCCAGAAATAACCAAAACGGGAATACATCGTGATAAATCAGTCCATTGGATCTACTCTAATCTATCCTAACAAAATTCACTAATCATAGGCGCAACCCAACGAACCCGCGTACGAGCACGAAACCAGATTACAAAAAAAGATGAATAGTGAATATCTGGGGATAATAGTTAAAGTGTAAGCATGGTGAATGGATTAACCGCCAACACGGTAACAAAATCCAAGTGCCAACAGCTCCCTGGTCAACAGCAAGCATAAAAGCTCTTTCGAGCCAAACAACATGTAAGAACTCAGATCGAGGGATGAGTCCAAAATGTCAGTAACCATACCCTTTCGGGTTTAACGACCCAAACCCTTTTGGGTTTTTGTTTACAGAACCATACCCTTTTGGGTTTTTGAAACAGAACCACTAGAACGAGGTCAAAAGTCCAAATCCACCCAAACTCTGAATCAACAAAACAACGAAAACAAACAAACCGTCGGCTCACAAACACAAAAGCTCGCCGGCAGCAACAACCGACGAAAACGAACAAAACCGGCAAGAAAAAACCATTGCAGAAGATTAAACACCAAACCAAAACCAACAGCAACCAAGGTCAAACAACCACCACAACAAACCACCACACCTCACGACCCTTGCGACGGCGAAGCATCCAAGAGAGTCACGCCGAAGGAGGATTAATCGCGTGGTAAAGAGGCTACAAGCAGGGAACACAACCCACAAAGTCAGTGTTGGCAGATCTGGAGCGAGCAAAACTACAAACGGCGACAAAAGTGACGACTCCACCGCATAGCACAGCAGCCCCGAACCAGAAAAAACAAACATCTATGGCAGAACCACAACAGAACCGTACCCAAGACACGAATCTGACAGATGAAGTTGATCTGGAACGAAGAAAACTACGGCCAAGAAGGGCGTCGGTGGTGCGGAGATTGAAACTCATCATATTTAGGGAAGTTGTAACAATCTTGGATTTTTTTTTCCTGTTATAATAGTTAAGAGTAGTTGAGTTCAACAACATATTTAGGACTAGAAATGACAAATAGATTTGCCTATTGATTTTGTTGATCAACTTTCTGTAAAAAAAAATAAAAAAAAATAAAATGATTAATGATTATCCTTTCTTCTTGTTGCAATTGAAAATTTTATCACTTGCCAGAATCAACATGTTAAAATACTCACTTGATACTCCCTTCAGTCTCTATTATAAAAGAAAATTCACTTTTTATGTTCAATTGAAAATGTTGTATTATCCTTTCTAATATAGACTAAATGTATTATTTATCTAATAGAGTCTGGAGTAGTACGTCTTTGGTATCCTCTAAGTATTTATTGATTCCAAGATGTTGAATTAATGCCCCAAACATTTGGATTGATTTTTTGATAGCAATTGAAAATGATTTTTGGAGAATACACAATGAAGACTTGGTTGATGAATTTACTTCAAAAAGTGTTAGAAGGATGACTCTTTTTAAATAGCTAGAAGATTTATCTTAGTTAGAAGTTGTATTTTGATGTATTAAACATGGTTCGTTTTCGAAGTTGTATTTACAATTTAAATAAAAGATTACTCTTTTTGAGTTTTTTTGCTTCTTTTTATAAGGGGATCAACTTTTAAGATTAGAACATGGTCTTTAAATTGTTTAAGACGTCTCTCTTTATCATGTCCTAACATTTCTCCTTGAATTTTACAATGACACCAAGACACTATTTGGAATGCGTGGTTTTCTCCCAAGCCGAAGTTTTATAATTGTCGAGCTATTTCAACATTCAACGTTCACCTTGATCTCTACCTTTTGTTCATCCCATTTTTTGCCACCTAAACCATTCGTCTTTCAAAATAGTTTGGCAAGAGACCTAGCCGCCTCCACCAAAGGCATAACCGTCACTTTTCTCCTTCATCCTTAGAGAGAGAGAGAGAGAGAGAGAGAGAGAGAGAGAGAGAGAGAGGGAGGTGATTTAGAATCATTTTTCCCTTTGAAATCACCCCTCTTAATCCATTTTTCTTCTCCTTCTATCCAATTAAGTGATTTTTCACAAATTTTTTTATTACTGTTTGTGATTTCGTCATCTGAGCGCAACGATGTTGTATTGTTCGTTGTTTTGGTGCGACATTTTGATTTTTCTATCTTGTTGCAATGTTCGTTTAGTTTAAATTGATGGATTCTCTTCGTTTGATGTCCATTACATTCAAGCAATGACTTTAACATCTTCAATGTTATGATATGGAGGCATTAATATTCGAGACACCTTTATTTTGTCACATTTGTATGCATCATCCTGTTTTTTGTTATAAACTTGGATGTTGAGTTTGTTTACTATTTTATCATGTTTTGTTTCAACGACTTTGAAATTTGTATTGTTCTTGATCAATGTAATTTCTACTAATTTGAGTGAATGAATATTGCTTTTAGTCAGATTTTTTTCTTTCTTTCTAGCATTGTTGCAACTGCCAAATCTGATGTTAACATTGTTTCTGGCCTTTTGAGAGAAAACTTTTTCCTCCAAAGGTTTTCCCTTCTACAAAGCCAGTGCTCTAATCACAATATTAAAAAATATTTTCAATCACAATTAACACTAATCCTCAATGAATCATCTATATCCTTGTACTCCTATTTTTACAAGTATTTTCTAACGAATAACTGTTCTAACAACTCTTAACACTCTAATCATCCTCTATTCTTTATCCTAGCAAAACTATCATAAAACTTTACATAAGCATATTCTAACTAGTTTGACTAATTGATAATCCACACAGATTCTACACTCGAGTTATAAAATTATTTCCAACAAAAAAACAACCAGAGTAAGACGGGGAAAAGAATATGAGGGAGATGAAGGTGAAAGCACCTCTCTTGTTTTATTATTATTATTATTATTTTGCAGAGATAGATGCTTAAGGAGTTAATGGCGAACATTATGAATACAGATATGTTAAGAAGGGAAACAAACGTTGAGCAAACCAAGATACTTAGGTGAGATGACTCAAGTAAATGGGGCCGATCAAGTTTTTTAGGGTAACATCTGAAATAGACATCCAATAAAACAATATTTGTATATGGTTCAGATGTGTACTTTCAAACAAAAACACGATTTCCCCCATCCGAAAATACACTTCCGATGATATCATGTGTAATATCTAAGAAATGTGGTCTTGGTTAAGTTGCTCTCTAATAACAATGAGTACCTCATGTAACCAAAGGCTAAACTCCCCCCTCTCCCCTATTCACCAAGAAAAGGTAATTTTTACCTGTTTGAAGAAGCAGTCATACCTGAAATTTAAACTTTTTTAATGAAGGAGCGGTTTATTATCTGGTGCCAACTACAACTACACCAAACAATGCCATAAGTTGATTATAGTTGGTGTGTGTGCACACGAAGTAAACAAAAGATGGTTTCACCTTAATGTGCATGCCTAAAAATCAATTTACAGTCACATGAATGTCATAAAGTTGACATAACCAGATAACCACAAAAACAAGCCTTCCATTTATAATTACAAAGAACCTGGTTTACTAGAAATGCCAGGACATTTTAAAGATTCATGTGAATTTTGGTTTAAGCTTAGGGCCATTATTTTGATGCACAGGACCAAGCTTTTGAATCCAATGGAGAAGCCCTTTCTTTTGATCTGGGCAACGAGGGTTCTGCACCAGAGTCAGGGTTCCATCGCGGGCAAGGGATGATTCAAATTGCTCCAATACCTTGACAATTTGCCAGAAATCAGGCCTCTTATCCGGTTGCAACGACCAACATTGCTCGATCAAAGCTCGCATCGCAGGTGGGCAGTTTGAAGGAATAACTGGCCTTAATTTCTGAAGAAATACAATACCACATAACAGAAATATCAGAACTACAAGGTAAACTCAGTTAGAATCATTAGTGTTTCCCCATGGTAAAAATCTAGGAGGATCGTTAATGGAGCATGTATGAATTGTCTAACTGTAAGCCAGGCAAATCTTTAATTGTATCAATTTCAGTTTGCAAATCATTAATAGTGAACAAAGGTCCGGTTCTAGTACTGGGTACAGATATGGAGACATAGTACGAGATTTTTAATGGTATGTGTGTTAATTGTTAAAATAAATATATGTAAAACAAATCAGAATATTACTGAGAAATATATATGGCAGGAAATAGGAAAATGATAGTTGAATATTAGAAAATAGGGAAAGAATCTACAAGCTAATAGAAACAGTATCAACATTATCAATAACAGTAACAGAAAAAGTTTAATTTTTTCAATTTATTGCTAAACGACATTTTTTATTTATTGGAATGCAAGTACGGATAAGTAGGAACCAAATAGTACCCACGTATGTCCAAATCGGGTACCCAACTTTTTTGTCCGAAAAACATTTATAGTACGTACACATAAGTACGCGCTTAACCAGGACATGTATGACATTAATTTAGGAGCACCCATACAGAATGAAAATACAAGAGAATCATTGATGCAGTATGCATGGTCTAATTACAATCTAAGAGAATCAATAATTGTATCTTTTCCATGTTGGCCATTCATAAAAGATACGAAACAACCGTAAGTTTCAAAAGAAAAGAAACCGTGGAAGACAAGCAAAGCTTTGGAGTGGAAAAAAGGGTTGTAATGCACAAAGAACAATTTGTTAAAAGCCAGGAAAATACAGGACCTACACAAAGAGTACTATAATGAAGTTATATAGTATGTTAAAGAGAGTGACATTCACATTACAATCCTAGATGATTTGAATACACAAAGGAACATACCTTATTCACAACAGCAAAAGCAGCCTGGATTGGATTCATATCCTCGTAGGGAATTGTTCCGGTCAACATTTCCCATAAGATAAGCCCAAAACTGTACACGTCAACCTTTCTCCCATATGATTTCCGTTTGATCATTTCAGGCGCCATCCAACGGTAGGTGCCAGGATCATCTGCCAATAAGTCACATACTGCCTCCTCACAAGCAATGCCAAAATCAGCAAGTTTAAGGCGAAAGACTTCATCAATGAGGACATTCTCTGGTTTAAGGTCTCTATGAATGACACCTTGAGAGTGTATATATGCCATTCCACGAGAAATATCAAGAGCAAAAGCTATTAGCTTCTGTAGAGGAATAGCTTTGTGCTCCAACTTATGCAAATATGCCCTCAAGGAACCTTCAGATAGATATTCGGTGATAATACAATAAACCGGTGGATTTCTGCTTGCAGCTATGAACTGTAATCAGATAAAAATATATAAGGAAATATGTACAAATTAGCAGCCTCGCAGATTATCTCAACATCATATGAACTACACAATCAGACCACAATAAATGAGAAATGATCTCTTGAAATTAATTATTTTAACGATGGAAGGATCAAATCCAGTAATAAGTACAAAAAACGGATACCGCAATTTTATATAGTAAGGAATAAGAGATAGTTATCCACGGCGGATATCAGAGCGTAGTGGCCAACCTAAAAAATGCTGTTGAGGGATAGCTCATAGTAAGATGGCCACTATTCCAAATTTTTCCATGCATATAAAATAATTAATATTATATAAATGCTCAAAAATTAAAATCATACTCAAAATTCATGAAATATTCATAAAAAAAACAATGAAAAATCGCATATCATGGAAGTAAAAACCATAAAATAAAAAAATAATCAAGAAAACAAACATGTTTAAGCATCAATGGTTTGAAGTAACTAAACATGAAAATTCAATAATAAATTACTGATAAAACAAGGGCTTTTTCAGAAGCATGTAGCGGCTGCAAGCAGCTGCGATTTAGGCCACTATGGCGCACTATAGTTGCTTAGGATAACCTGTAAGTTACAGGCTTACAATTGCAGCCGCCGCCGCCGCTATAGCTAACTATTGACATCATAGGAAAATGTTCCAAATAAGCATATATACATTGCAAGAAAAAAGAAAATATGTTATCATCACCTTTATGACATTTCGATGATGCAGGCGAGATAAAAGGGTGACTTCTCTAACAAACTGATTCTCTAATTTAGAAGCCAACTCTCCGTTTTCATCATCATCAGGTACCCTAATGATTTTAACAGCTACAGACTCCTCCTTATATACACCATGATAAAGCCTACTATGAGCACCATGAGCGAACTTATGGCCAAGAAACAGCTTAGACATGTCAATAGTCCACTCCTCAGCTGTTTCCAAAGCAGTGACCTTTCCACCACCACCACCGCCATTTTCAAAATACTTACCCCATGAACCATCCTTGCTAATGTCCTTGGCCATCTTTTGCCCATTTGGACTACTAGAAAGGAATTTCGTACTCGATACCTTTGGTGATTCTCGAGTATCCTTGTTCGACACCTTTCCCATAATTCTCTTGTCCCTCCTAGGACCAGGCGTTGAGAACCTCTTCTGCTCATGTCTAGCTTCTCTGAAGACATCATTAAGAAAAGTTTCGGGCAAAGGTGACAAAGATCTCTGCTTGTTGGTTAAAAGGTTTTTCTTAACATTCGAAGAAGGTCTTGAATTTTGTTCCGATTGTTCGCGGATTGGAATGTTGTTCAATCTAGATGTATCCAAACGATGACACACTGTCTGAGAGTATTTCGCCCTCCTTAACCATGAACTAGTATTTTCCTCCATCTTACCTTATTCACAAATTACTTTCCTTCTTAAAAACAAAACTCATCCAACTTATCTAGCTGCAAACAAGGTCATAAAACTAGATTGATTTTTTTCTGACCCGTCAACAAAATTCACCAGAAAATTCACAAAAAAACTGACTTTTCCATCATTTACAAAAAGAAGATGAACATGGTTCAATAATAGAGACTCTAATCAACCAAAAACTTAACCTTTCCGTAATCAAAACAGTCACCACCACCCCCTTTCTAGTCAAAATCCCACCTTCTGTAAAAGCCTGAAAAATCAAACATAGATACAATGAACAAAAACATTAAAAAAAGAAAGACAAAAAAGAAAACACAATCATGTTCATAACAAAAAAACAGACATGATTATAACCTTAAATGTCTACAAGAAAAGCAACACAAAAACACACATCATTGTATTACAAGAATCAAAACACATTAAGCAGATCAAGATGACCCTGATGGAAAAAAAATCCAGAAAAACAAATTTCAATGAAAAAAAAGATATTTTTATGAGAAATAGTGATAAGATATTAGTACCTGAAAGGTTTCAAGGCTTTCACCGAAGGGGAGAGAAATCAAAAAATCAAATAGCTATGGTAGAAAGTGGATGAAAGGGTGTTTGTGTTTTTGTGTGTAAGGGCTTTTACATTGGCAAAGCCATAGAAAGATGATGCACCTAATTCCATCTTTTTGCACAAAAGAATGAAAGAGAAAGACAGGTGTAGAAACTCTATTTTATTTTTCCATAATAAATAAATATTTATTGACTTGTAATAAATAAAGTAATTAATTCATTCATTAAATATTTTTTATGGTTCTATTCATGTACCACATACATTAACTTTTGTTAACATAAATACTTTTATTAACATGATCGGAAGAAATATTATTTAAAAATGTAAATATGGTAAGGTGAGTACAAGGATAACAATAGATATGCATGATGTTGGGAGAAAAATGGTGACCGTATGTTTGAGAAGAACTGACCTGGGGAGGGTTAGTAGTGATGTAGTTGGTTTGGGAATTTGGAATTTGGAATGGTGTATGTTTGATGAGGTATGTTCCTTTGGATTGTTTGTGGGTTAGGGATATGTTGTGTAGGTGTTTGTGGGTTAGAATGAAATGAAATGTGGGCATTGGCATTGATTGATGATAATAATGATGCATGTGCAAAGGGACATGGTGATGATGGGTTAGGTTAAAATGTGATGGTGGATTGTGGGACCATTAGGGAGAAAGTCAGAAAAAACGGAAACAGATACTATACTGTATTTTTGGACTTATACTATGATCGATATGTATTTGGTTTTCAATTTTGGATCAATTAATATTTTTCTGTTTGTTTTATTTAGTTTTATCGTGATTTTTAAGAAGCTATAAAACCAAGTTCAAACAAACATCAAGTTGTTCTTTTCTAAAATCGATTTTGCCTCAACAATTGACTCTAATTTAAAGTTAAAATTTGTTGTTTTTGATTTTATTATTTATTTTAACACTGAAATTTATTTCTCAACTCATTTCTACATGAATACACACCAAATATAAACCGTTTTATTCTACTAACTTTTCAACATTATCAATTTTACAAAATTAATACATTTAAAATCAATGATTTTTATGGCAAAACCAGACATTTTATCCCATGTTACAATACTCTTCAACAAATTCAAGGATATTAAAAAAGTTGTTGGAAAATAACTTTATCAAATATATGTTATTTTTATATATTCACCTTTACGATACTGATATCATAATAGAGAGAAAAATAATTTACTTTTCTCATTCAAAAACGAAATAAGATGTTTTTTTAAAGACATTAATAATACGTGTGAAGTTTTGAAAATATTTATATAAAATAATAATAAAAGTTGAAAAAGAAGCTGGCTCGCCTGGTTGGTATGGTAATCATCTTAAGGTATACCCTAGCCGGCACAGGTTCGAGTCCTAGCAAACAGGGTTGTGTTTAGGGATTGAAACGAACAAAAGTTGAAAAAAAAGTTTATAATTAAAGACAAAGGAAGTATTTCTTTTCTTTTATAGTCAATAATACATATACAAAAAAAAACAATTTAAAATGAAGTATATTCAAATTTGTAACATAATATTGATTTTTTTTTTTACAAGTTATACTTTTTAATTAATACCACATTTACTATTTTTAATTTAATATTTTTCACTTTACAATATAATATATTGACAAGATTAATTTTATAATTAAATAATTAAATTTAAATTGTTAACGAGCTTCACAAAAACAAATTGTTAATGAGAATTTGAGTTCAATTTTTTGGTAGAATTATTATTGATCAAGTTTTACATACCTAAAAATCAAAAGGTTAACACAAAAGAAATAATTTTATAAAATTAATTTAATTTTTTTTCTTCTGATAAGGTTATTTTAATGAAACGACTATACCTTATTTATTTATTTTTTTGGGTACAACTTTATTTATTTATTTTTTAAGAGCTCAACAAAAAAGATGAAGATAGAGAGAGATATTGAAAATGGGTGTGAGTGGTGAAGGAATCCAAGTGTCGCTATCGTAATGAATGAGGTACAGATGAGAATTGTTAATGTGTGTTATGCTATTTTTCGGGAGAAAAGACGAAAAAGGTTAAATTATTTAATGAGAAGAATTGTTATGTTCTGACTTTACTAATTGGAGGGTACGGTTCGCACGGATGCATTATGTACTTACTCGCTTTGGTAGGTTGGTGCTAAAGTATGCAACTTGTTGTGTTGTCACCGGCAGAGCAAATTTTGTAGTTGGGCTAAGCTTACCAAAACCTGCACATTTTATTTATAAGACCATATTTGGTCATAACTACCTACACCATCTTTTCTGCTATTAACAATCTCTTTCTGTTTTCTTTTATTTAAAAAGTTAATAGGTCTTTACCCCTCTAATATAGGCCACTATTGGTTTTGCCCTTATAAAAAAATTTCTTGGATTTGGTCGTTGTAAAATTATTTTGTTTTAGAATACCCCCTAGGCTAGCTGACTGTGCATTTTCGCTGATGTGGCATGTTGCGTCACGTTTTTTAGTTGACGTGGCGCGCCGACTGTATTATTTTTTTAAAGGGTACACGTGGCATTTGTGATTTTTTTTAACAAAAAATTCTTAAAAAAATTTTAAAAAAAAGAAATATATTCTGAAAAATGAAAAATAATGAAAAAAATTCTGAAAAAATTAAAAAAGTAACGGAGAAATTTAAAAATTCTGGAAAAATTAATGAAAATGATTAAAAAATGAAAACAATTTTGAAAAAATCAATAAAAATGAAAAAAAATCTGGTAAAATGAAAAATAATGAACAAAAATCTAGATAATTTAATCAAAAAAATTTGGAAAAATTAAAAAAATGAAAACATTATGGAAAAAATTAATATATATCGAACTTTTCAAAAAAATTATAAAAAAAATTTGAATTAAATTAAAAGTATAAAAAATATTCGAACTAAGGGCTTATCATATAAGTTTTTTTTTTCCAATATGAACTTTTGTATTAAAAAGTTTATTTTATTTTATTTTATATACAAAAAATAAAAATATTGGAAAATATTTTCATAATTAAAAAAACATAACATTAGATCATGAAGAATAGAATTAAGGGCTTGTTATTCAACAGTATAACATGACTTATATACCGGTGTCAATCAATATCCATTGTATCATGTTGTTCATCTAGATTATATTTTTGAATAAAATAAAATTCTAGAAATTAATTTTTCAAAATCAAAATAATTATATAATATAAAATTTTTGATTTTTTTTTATAATTTTAATTTAATTCAGATTTTTTTTATAATTTTTTTGTAAATTTCGATATATATTAATTTTTTTCCAGAATTTTTCCTTTTTTTTATTTTTCCGTTATTTTTAAATTTTTATTAATTTTCCAGAATTTTTTTTTTCGTTTTTAAAAAAAAATTAGAATTTTTTTTATTTTTTTAAAAAAATCCTCAAATGCCACGTGTACCCCATAAAGAAATAAAAAATAAAAATAATTATACAGTCAGCGCGCCACGTCATCTGAAAAAGTGACGCAACATGTCATATAAGCGAAAATGCACAGTCAGCTGGCCTAAGGGGGTATTCTAAAACAATTTTTTTTTACAAGGATCAAATCCAATTTTTTTTTTATACAGGGGCAAAACCAAAAGTTGCCTATATTACAAGGGGTAAAGACCTATTAACCATACTTTAAATATCATTTTTCTCGTCTATAATACTTAGCTTAATTGACACTATCGACATTGTTATACTATACACATTAACCTGAATTCAAACCCGAAACATTACAGTTGTGTATGAGAGTTTATGTGGTGTTTGCCGCTTTATCTATGACAAAAACTATTTTCTCAGAGTCATTCACACATCACCTCATTTCCTTTAATCTCAAGCCCTAGCACAACGGTTAGTATCTCTGCATGATTTCTAACATGTACAAATTTCCTACAATGCATTGACATGTATTAATTGATCTTGATCATTGATTTGTAGTTGGTTGGCTAACATTACACCTTTTTTAAATCATCTTTAAATAAAAGTCATATAGATGCATGAAATCTAGATCTATTTTTGTCGCCATCTAGCGCAATCGCTCAATTTAGAAGTTTTCTTTCTTCCAATGTTTCTTAATTTTTTTGAAAAACAATATTTTTGAAACATGGTGTTGTGCATTTTGACATTCAAAAACTATGTCATTGAACACATTTTTAACATGTTATTAACGGGGTTTGAATAAAATGGGCAACACAATTGGTTTTTACAATAAATATGTGTTATTAACAGGAATTTAATCTAATAGAAGGGGTTAGACTCTCGTAATGCAACAAACTAAGCCTCAATTTCTAATATGAAAGATACCAACACTTTAGCATAAGACACACCTCAAATATAATTAAATTTAGCAGGGAAGACATATGAAAAAAAGAATAAATATGTATTTTACTCTTATTTTATTTAGTTATCAAGTGTAATATTGGTCATCATTGGGTCTAGTGGAAGTGATAGACGGACAATAAGATTGTGTTTGAATGAATGATTTATGATGTGAGGAGAGGACTTACTTTTCGTTTTTAAACTAAGGAAACTATAAAATATTTTTTTTTAATGAATCAACTCATGTTGTTGTTTCAATATTTTTAAAATATCAAATATATTTTAAAATGCAAATTTAGTCATCCAAAGTTTTCCCCTCCCAAATCTCCCTCACAAACAGACAACGAGTGTTATAAACTCATTCTACCGAATTCGAATCTTACACTAAAAAAAAGGCATTGTATTGTTCATTCTACTTTCTAAAAATTTTATTTTTTTAACATCTTTCAATCTCTAAATATTGTTTTGAGTCGTACTCTTATATGTTTCAGCTCAAGTGCAGGTAAAATGTAAGATTAGGCTGAATTGAAATATATATGGTCTAATATCTTGGATTTGAATCCTCTCGATCGTTAAAAAAAAATTGAAAATGCTATGTGCATGATCTTACTATAAAAATGCATTGAATTCTACAACTTATAAGAATTATAAATGAGATTCAATGTATTTTAAAGGTGAGATCATCCATCAACATTCTCAAAAAATTTGCCAATTGAGATGATCCAAACCCAAATATATGTTAGTGTCTAGTATTAATTTAGCTTTTTTTGGTCGAATAGTATTTATTTAGCTTGAAGTCTTAGTTTTGTTTGGATATTGGACCGTTCAAGAGCTATCCACCCTCCGCTGGGCTAGAAGCAAAGACAAAAACTCAATTCTTTGTTTTTTTGAAAGAACAAAAACTCAATTTATATAGGCCAATTTGATAAGAATGGCACGTATAAATAATAAAATGGTCTTTGGTTTTTTTAAAAAAAACAGTATTTCAAAAAAAAAAAAATTAACATCTGGCCATATTTAGTTTTTTCTAAGGGCTATATATAAATCATGATGAACAAATCTATGTGAACATAACACGGTTGTTATGTATACTGTGATAGGTAAAGGTTATGATTTCAATTAAAAAAACTTTTCTGCGATATGTAAAGATTATGATTTGAATTAAAAAAACTTTCCTCAACATAGCCAATATCTTTCGTTCTCATTGTAATACATAATATATATTTAACGCATTTGAATTCAACAAAAAAAAACTTTAAAAGCATTTTCCAAAAATATATACTACAAGAAGAAAAAAATGAACTTCCATGACTTATTTTCAATCCCATAATTTTTTTGAAGCATCAATAATATGAAAATTTATATATAAAACGGGAGTATAAGGCCGATCCAGAACTATCAAATTGAGAGTTGAAAAAAGAAATGAATTTTTATGATAGTGCGATATTTTTTTTTCTTCTACGTATAAATCTAATTAAATTAGATCATGATGTCGTTTCTCTTAAGTCACTTTGTGAAAGCGATTCTTAAAGAAAATAGAAGTTATAAGATTAGAACATTTTGCTATCTATAGTTTTATTTTTATTTTAGCAAAGTGAAGAAGTGCAAGTTCAAACATATTTAACCAAATCATTTCCCGCACATCTATCTCTATAAAAATATTGACGATTAGCAAGTCACTCACTAATTAGTTTTAACCAAAGAAAAGGGGAACAAAAGAAATAAACCATAACATAAGTTCAAAACGACCAGAAATAAAACTTATCGAGTTGATTGTACCAAAACTTAGAATAAAAACTTATTAAATTGATCTACCTTTTCACAATCACACAACCTCAACAGCTGAGCAATGCAATGTTGGAAGCTTCTCCAATAATTCAATAGTCAACATGGATACCTTTGATTTTGGCTTTGTTATGATCCTCTCAGAAAATGAACCAATAGAAAGTGGAGACTTTGTTGAAGGGTTCCTTTCACATGGACCTAACCATTTAGCTTGCATGTACTTATGCCTCCTCCATGGCCCCATATACAATTTTTTATCCTGCATGCATTTTTTGGCTGCCATGCATAAGATTTTGATTAAGTTGCTCATTCTCTCTACTTCTCCAACAAACACTTTAGGTAGCTTCTTAACCAGTTTGTTGTATTCATCACTTCCCTTTGCCATCTCAAACTCAGCTTGGAAGTTCAGCTCAATCATCACTCTCACCTCCCCTTTTTCTGGGTTTGTGTTGTCTATCACATCCAAAAATGTGTGTTCCCCTACATAGTTAATTATGATAGTATTAGGTTACAAAAATTATATATGATAATAAATTCTAAATTTAGTTTCCTATTGGAAACATATTTTTCCTTTTCCAAATGCAAAAAGATCAGGAAAGAAATGTAGAGAAAACTTTAATGTACTTAAATAATTTCTCTAATATATTTTGTTTTTGATGGAGACAACATGAGGAGCAAATGATTAGTGGTCACATAAATCAAAACATTTTGAAAACAATAGTGGCAGTATATTAGGAATTTCACATCGAAGATACAATTGAATATTTGGAAATATATTTGTTAGCAATAAATCACATTTACCTGATGGAATATGAGAAGAAGTTCTCCATTTTGTTTTACAAATAGCAATATTGAAACCAGCTTTGTGAAGCCTCCTAAAAACCTCCCTCATTAAGCAGTTTTGGCAAGAGGTGATAGCACCCTTCTTTCTGCTGCAGCCACACACTTCTCCACAGCTTTTTATTTCTTGAATAGCTTCTTTGGTGGCACTCCTTATCTTTGTCTCCAAAGAACTTGGGTTGTCTATATTGGTCTGCACCAAAATCAAACCCCACTAATTGATCAAAACAAATGTCTCCAAAATCTAATGATTTCGGAACGAAAGCAAATTTAAATCATATTTATTAATAAACAAATATAGCATTAATCAGGTCTTGTTTGTATTGAAGTTTTTTTTTATATATTTTTGCTGATAAGTATTGAAATTAATTTAAAAACATAACACACACATATATATTTGAAATTAATTATATATATATATATATATATATATATATATATATATATATATATATTTGACATAAGAAAATAATTGTTTTGTCCCCGTGAACTTTGTTCATTTGATAGGGGGATTGCATAATATATACATGACTATTAGAATCTCGGATACTTTATTTATTCATTAAAGAGTTGAATTTCTAAACACTAAATTACTAAATTACTTGATAAAAAAAAAGTTTTTATTCATAAAAAAATATAGTCTTGGAGGAATTTGTTTTGCAAAAGTAACGTACGCTCCCTCTTATTTCCGATTCAAAGTGATTATGAAAGAAAAATTGAGCCAAAACCCATTACACATTCATATTCATTGAAAATGGAGACAAGTATTCTAGAAATATTGATATTGTGGCAAAACGGAGACAAGTATTGTAGTCGTAGTTGACAATTACGGTTACCAAGTACAATCTAGAGCTATGATTAGATCCAACAAAAAAATCGAATAACTTTTCCAACTAAATGTTGGCACAATCTATTAAGCAAAGTAAGAAAATCACACTACTATGTCCCTCAAAATAAAATCATACTACTATGAAGAATAAATTTAAAAAACATGACCATATATAATTAAGTAATTAACCAATCACCTGCAAATTCAGGTGTTGGCTTTCCCAAAATCTTTGATTCTTCTCATTGATACTACTTCGAACATTCTCTTCATCATCATCTGAATCCATTTCAAGTGAATGACATTGTCTAGGACTGCTAGCACTTTGACCTGACTTGATCACTTCACCAACATTAAAAAATTCAAACTCAACATCACCAACACTCGTGTCTGAAGATTGTTCTTCAGACACGAGGCTATTCCAAGGATGAATCCACAAAAACTTAGTAGTTTTTGCAACCCAAGAGCAAATACTCATGAATCTCATTTTCTAAAGTCTCTTTTCTTCACCCACGGTTTACTCAACTTGGTATTATGAGTTTCAGTGTATTTTATACTCAAGAAAAATGATTTCAAAGATGGGTCCCTTATGAGACCTACTTAAAACTATACTCCCTCCTGTCTCATATATATGCAAAAATTATTTTTTTCAAAATTATTTTTTTTCAAATTTATTGAATAATTAATGTAATTGGTTTATAATATAGACCGAATACATGAGCTATTTATCGAATCTACTTGTGCTATTATTTGCGTGTAAATTGCTTAGGAATATAATTTAGCATTGGTATACAAATCATTATTTATCTTTTTGTTTGTAAATGTAATCATCATTACTCCAATTTGTTGAATGGGGTGTAAAAAATGTGGAATATTATTAAGCGTTTATATACCAGTCATTATTTATGTTTTTGTGTGTAAATGTAATTAGGGGTGTAACGGTTCGGTTTGTGGTAAAAAATATGTCTGAACCAATTGAATCTTCATCAGTTTGATTTGGTTCGATTTTTATTGTTCTTCAAAAAAGAAACCGAACCAAACTAGCCGGTTTGGATTGGTTCGATTGATCGGTTTGTTTGAAAATACAATTAAAAAAATTCATATATTCACAAATTTGTATTTCATGTTTACAAGATACTCAAATATTTCATAGAACTTTGTTTTTCATGTTCTTTGTTTTAATGAAAAAACTAACAAGTGAAGGACGATCCCAGCAACGGTGAGGAACGACGGGTTAAGTGTGAATGGCGGCTAGTGTTCTTTTTTAGTATAAACGAAATAGAGTGAGTGATGAGATGATGATGAGAGAAAGTGAACGAATTAAGGAGTATTTTATGTTGGATGTTAATTTTGAGCTTAATCATAAGTGTGTGTGAGGAAGGATAATATTTCTAAAATGGGGAGTGAGGTAAACATTGGTTCGGTTCATCCGTTCTTTGGATCTCAAAATTAAAAACCGAGAACCGAACCAAACTAGATCGGTTTAGGTTGGTTCACTTTGGTTTTGAACTGAACCAAATAAGGTCGGATACTTTTTCGATTTGATTCGGTTTGGATTTTCAGTTTCATCGGTCTGAACTACTTACACTCGTAGATGTAATCATTATTTCAATGTAAAAAAATGTGAATATGTCCACAAGTCTAACTCAACTAATAAAAATATCAAAATTGTTAGGTCAGCTGTCGTGATCAGGATTCAAATCCCAACGCCTCCACTTATATGTATGAGTTTATAGTGACTTTGTCATTTCCTCTATCTAAAAAAATTGTAAATGTAATCATCATTACTTATATTAAAACCTAACAAATCCCTAAAAAGAAAATTAAAACCTAACAAATACCGGTGCTTATGCTACCAGATAAAAAAAGAAAAAACGGCTTTAACGAATACAGGGTACTATTTATTGATAATATTGTTTTTTTTTTTGACGTAAATAATGTTGTTGAGACTTAGAATTTGGTGTAGCTATGAGAATTTTTTGATTAAATTCAGTGAACTGTTGAATACTCAAAAAAGACTAACGACTTAAAATATTTAACAACTAATGGTATAAATTTGTTCAAGAAAAAGAGCTAATGGTTTAAATTAAAAAAATACTATTATTGAATAAATCTCACCTCTCTATTATTTTTTAAGTGTAATTTTTTAAAAAGAATGTTTTTTTATTTATCATTTTCAACGTTCAAAGTAGTATTACCCACAGTTTTGTCAAAAAAATTCTAACTATTTATTGTTAAGATGAATATATGAAACGTGACACTCCGTTGGCTTTTAAATATCATTTTTTAAAATATTTTTATTTCTTTATATTTTTCGTTTTTAAATTTTAATATTAATTATTATTTTGTCAAAGTTATCCATTGGTATGTATTGTAGAAAGCGAAATGTGTGAAATGATCATATAACAAATAGTTAAAGAAATTATACGAAAAACATAAATAATTTTATCAAAAGTAATAAAATTTATTGATTTTTTAAGTATGTGAAAATAACCATAAAACAACAATTAAAATCCTTCAAAAACAAACAATTAAAACAAACTGAGGCAGTAAAAAAATAGTTAAGTGTATTAGAGAAAGAAAATCAAATAATTCATTAATAGTAACAAATTTTATTTTATTTTATTTTTCTTACATGTGTAAACAACATTGTTCTTTCCTTCAAAAAAGAAAACAAAAAATTGTTCTTTAGACGCTTAGGTGGATATAGAATTTGGGTCATCAAAATGTTATCTTTCAATTGGACTTGCAACTCGCAGTTGAAGCCGTAAATCCACATGCGGTGGATCTTTCTAAATTCGGTTTGTATTAATACTTACTCTCTTCAATGAATTTCTTATAATATTTTACGTAACATCTAAAAGGATAAATTAGTCTTACAATTGAGAGAAATAAAAAGGCAAAAGAGAGCAAGTGACAAATGATAAAAGGAGAAAAGAAAAAGAGAAATTATAGGAAGTGAAAGAAATCATTTGGTGAAAACGATTGTTGAAAAGTATGTTTAATTGATATACTTTGCTAATTACTTTTTTTGTTTCAAAGAGTCATAGCAACGAAGTGGAGAAGTGCAAGTTCGAATCCACATTTCAATATATAGTAAGTATTTGTGTCACTTTGCTTATATTAGAATATCCACATCTAAAAGCTATTTATAAAATTTAACCAAAACCGACCAAATTTAAGCAAAACTTCGTGCGCACATTTATCTCTATACAAATATTAGCGATTTACATACAAGTATGTGGGGTGTGACATTTGCAAGTCACTCACTCCTTAATTTTCAAAAAAAAAAAAAAAAAGAAATTAACCATAACAAAAGCTTAAAACGACCAGTAAAAAAACTAATGAAATTGATCATCCTTTTTACAATCACACAACCTTAACAGCTGTGCAATGCAATGTTGGAAGCTTCTCTAATAAATCAATAGTCAACATGGATGCCTTTGATTTTGGCTTTGTTATTATCCTCTCAGAATTTCCCATTGGAAGAGGAGTTGTTGAAGTGTTCCTTTCGCATGGACCTAACCATTTAGCTTGCATGTACCTATGCTTCCTCCATGGCCCCATGTGCATTTTTTTATCCTTCATGCATTTTTTGGCTGCATTGCATAATATTTTGATTAGGTTTCCCAATCTCTCTACTTTCCCAACAAACACTTCAGGCAGCTTCTGGACAAGTTTGTTGTATTCATCACTTCCCCTTGCCATCTCAAACTCAGCTTGGAAATTCAGCTCAATCATGACCCTTACTTCCCCTTTCTTTGGATTTGTATTGTCTATCACATCCAAAAACGTGTGTTCCCCTGCATAGATAATTGTGATATAGACTATATTAGATTAGGAAAACTATGATACTAAATTCTAAATTTAGCACATTAACTATATATAAATGTGCTAAATGTAGTTATATAATCTCTTTTAGATTGGATTTATTTATGAACTTAAGTCTATTTTGGTTAGTGCTGATAAGATGAAAACTCTCTGTGGATAGAGTGAAGCCATCATAGACGTTCACTCTTAAAAGAGATGACAATATTAGAAGCCTCATATTGAGTAACAAAAAGTATTCAATATGACACTTAAACGAGATGACAAAGTTAAAAGTCTCGCATTGATTCGATCAATAACACATTGATGATAGAAAATGAAAGTGAATCGATGATAATTTGGGAATACTTTTTCACCTTTTTAATTTTCTTTCTTTCCATGAAGAATCTCTTCACTTCCTACTTTTTAATTTTTTAATCCCTATTACCACAAGAGCATCATTCACCACTTTTTTATTTTATTTTTAGGTGGGTGAAAAGGGATAATGTAATATACTGTTGGAAACCTATCTTATTAGACCCACCACAAGATTGCTTTTCATATAAACTATTACTTTTTATGTAAAGACAACAGATTAAACAGTGAAAGATACAATTGAAAATATATTTGTTAGTAAATGAATAACATGTACCTGATGGAATATCCGATGAAGTTCTCCATTTTGTTTTGCAAATTGCACTATTGAAACCAGCTTTCTGAAGCCTCATAGAAACTTCTCTCATTAAGCAGTTTCTGCAGGTGGTGATGGCACCCATCATCTTTCTGTTGCAGCCACACACTGCTTCACAGCTTTTTATTTCTTGAATAGCTTCTTTGGTGGCACTCCTTATCTTTGTCTCCAAAGAACTTGTTCTGTATATATTGGTCTGCACCAAAATTAAATCTCATTGATTGATCAAAACAAAAGCCTCCAAAATCTAATGCTTTTGGAACAAAAGAAAATTTAAATCATATTTATTAAGAAGGTTGATTGTGATTTAAAATGTTTATAGATGTGTTGCAGCCCTACTTAGCTGATAATTATGGTTACATATTATTGAGCTGATCAGATCCAACAAAAAATCAAATACATATTAATTTTGGAACAATCAATTAAGCAAATAAAGAGAATTACACTAAAATCACACTAACATGACCATATAATAGTATTAAAAATTCAAATAATCACCTGCAGACCAAGATGTTGGCTTTCCCAAAAGCTTCTATTCTTCTCCATGGTATCACTTGGATCTCTCTCTTCCTCATCATCATCATAATCCATTTCAAGTGAATGACACTGATCATCACTGCTAGCACTTTGACCCGACATGATCACTTCGTCAGTATTAAGAAATTCAAACTCAACATCACCAATACTCGTGTCTGAAGATTGTTCTTCAGACTCGAGACTATCCTGGCGACTAATCGTCAGGAACCTAGTTGATTTTCCGGCCAAAGAGGTAACACCCATGATTCTTGTTTTTATCAAAGATGTTCGTATCCTTACACTCACGTTTTGTTCAACATGAATTTCAGTGTCTTATACGCGAAAAATTGTTGTTTAGGTGGGTCCATCATTAGGACCTACTTAGGACTACACTATACGCCGCGCACATGAAGGTAAAGTCTGGCAGCAGCATATGTGGCATTTTTTTATTGGATGAATCAAATCTGTTCCTTCATGAAATAATTCGAGTATATTGATAAAAAAAAAAGTGATAAATAAAAAATGCAATAATTTCAGTAATACTATTGCTTGGGACAGACAACAAGGATCCACGTCAGTCCCCTCCAATTATTTCGAACCTACTCTTTACTCCAATCATAAATGTGGATATACTCGAATATTCATATATCAAAAAAATTTATGCCGTTTTTTATACTACACCATCCGTCCCTTAATACTTGACACAGTTGATCTTATTACGAATATCAATGCATAATTTTGAGCTTAAATATATTGAATAATATATTAGAAAAAATTATGAAAATTTGGTATTTTGAAAATACTCATCGAGACAAATCTAACGATATCTTATATGATATTATTTATCTTTGTATATTAGTAGAAAAATATGGTCAAAGTAAGTTAGGTCAAAATTACACATTTTCAAATGGGTCATCTATTGCGGGACGGAGGAAGTACTATTTTTTAATTAATTAATTTAAGAAAAAAAATGCCACCATTTAGTCAAAAAGAGAAGAAGAAAAAAGACCATAAAAGACATTTTAACTTGACTATTGCTCATTACACTTTTCCAATAAAATGTAAAGACCATAAAAGACATTTTAACTTTGATATTTTAGTGTAAAATATTCAATAATTTATCGAGTCTACATATGTATTGGAATTATTTGTCTGTAAATGTAATTATTATTTAAATGAAAAAATTTAACAAATATTTATTGATAATATTGTGAGATTTGAGTTGTAATTATTGCTATTTTTTTGAAGTCTTTTTCTGACACTTTTTGTGCTAGGAGATTTAGTATTTTTATTATTATAATTCATTTTACCTTCTTAAAAAAATATTATGGAGACTTGAATAGAGTGTAGTGTTAGAATTTTGGTAAAATTCAGTTAACTATTGAATATAGGGTTAATAGGTCTTTACCCCCCTGTAATATAGGTCATTTTTGGTTTTTCCCACTGTAAAATATTTTTTTTGATTTACCCCCTGTAAAATATTTTTGTTTTAATTTACCCCCCTAATAGGCCAAACAAAAACGAAAAATTCTTGAAAAAAAAAATAAAATTGGTTTTTGTTTGGCCTATTAGGGGGGTAAATCAAAACAAAAATATTTTACAGGGGTGAATCAAAAAATATATTTTACAGGGGGGAAAACCGGAAATGACCTATATTACAGGGGGTAAAGACCTATTAACCCTAAAAAATATAATGGGTCAGGATACTTTTGCGAAACACTTTTTCGCGAGAAGCAGCAATACTCTATTTTATATTGTCATTCATCAAATTGTATCATATTATATCATCACTTTGTTATATTAATTTTCAAAATATCTCAACATACATACATGGTAAAATTTGATTATTCACAAAATCAAAAAGGTAAAAATTGACTAGATAATTCTACAAAATAGTTTAATAATATTGGTACATAGTCCTTAAACTCAAATTATTGTTTAGTTGGTTAACATTTAATTATTATTAAATTCTGGTTAAAATAAATAAATTACAGGATACATTTTAAGAGTAGTTTAATTCTTTTTTGAAGCTACTCTTACAATGAACTGTATATCCTTTATTTATGAGTGTGCCTAAACCTTTTTTATTTGTATTTGTGACCAAATAAGCATTTTTCATTCTATAGATGTTGTGTTATGAGCAATACTGAGAATAACAGGGCCAGCAATAGCCCAGCTCAAGAAATCTGAGTCCAATGACCAAGGAGAGCGCAAAAGAAAAAATATAAAACCAAAGAAAGCTGATTGATTATGTTGTAATAAATTAAGGTCATCATTTTTTTTCACTCTATGAGTTTCTCGTATGCCTTATTTAGATTTTAAAATCTAAAATGTTTTAATTTGTTTTAGAGATTTGTATAAGGTGTTTATATCGTTTGGATTATATAATTCGAGCTGCATAAGGCGTGCGAGAAATCAACTGAATGAGAAAAGAATGAGTAGTAAAATAATGACTCATTAGTTCTAGAAAGGTGGGATCCACTATCTACATTTTGTATTTTTCTTTTTAAGATGACCAATGTTGATATTGGTTGTTATTTTTGGATTCTTGAACCCAAAACCTCCTTATAACTCTAATTCAGTATATGTTTCTCTCGTTAACCACCTTATAGTATGACTCCCTCTTCTTTCAAAAAAAAAAGTATGACTCCCTCTATAATTTGTAGGTTCCTTTGAAAATTGAGACGATCTCAACTCCTTAAAGACAAAAACAAAAGTTGTTGATATATTAGAAGTTCCTACTCTTTGGATTATCTATGTAATTTTATTTCTTTGAAAAAATTGTCCAGTGAAGGTGCTAATCACACTTAACATCTTACTAATTGCACCTGTAAAAAAAACATATCCTTAAGCAAAAAAAAACATATGATTAATTCTAGCAGAAAACTAAATGCCTATTGCCACAATTCTTCATATTAGTTCAAAGTATTGCACTTTAACATATTATTCTTCAATGCTTTGATAATTAATGTTTGTTTTGTGCTGAAAAATATTACTAAACTATATTTAGTCCTAAACAAAATGACAAAACAAAAAAAGAAAATGATTAAAATAACAACTCTAAAACTTATGCATTACTCAGAACCTCAATGATCTACTAAAGGCCTTGAAAGAGAGTGGATTCTGAAATTCTACGTCACTTTTCCTTGCTCCATTTTTTCTACCAAGAAATGGTTTGAACAATTTCTTAAACACCTTTCGAAAACCAGAGCCGCGACATCGTCGTCCTTGCTTCACCTCCTGAGTCACAAGAGGAATTGTTGGAGCAACACTGATGAGTCTTGATTGAGACACTGACCTTAGAAATCTTGGTTCTGATAAGCTTCTTTGTAACATGGCTTTGTTGAGTTGAGACTCAAAAGATAGCCTCTCAAATTGGTCTAACAAAGTGCTTTGTTCATCTCCAAATCTCTTTCGAATCATTGCTATTTCATCCATATTGGTTATTGTTTTCCAAATTGTTGTTGATGATGATATATACACAAAAACACAAAGTGGCATTAGAGGCTTAAAGGGGTTCATTTTTCTTTTTATATTAGATTGGATTAGAAGATTTGATTTGTAAAATACTAGGACTCCTTGTCTAAGCAAGGTATCGGATACATAAGTTGTCACAAGAATGTGGCAAGTGAAAAGGCTGCTAAATAGTTAATACCCTTGCAATCTTTTGTTCACTATTCTCTCAAAATTGCCTATTAAATATTTGAAGTGTTTAGGTTGTGTGCGTAAATCGTAGTCCCTCTTGTATTGAATGTGGGCGTAAATCATAGTCCACTTTGTTTGATAAAACTCATTTCATGATTATGTACCGCAATAGTTTTGATTCCTTTTTATTTCAGGTGCGGAGATACTTGATTCTACTAAATGTGTCTATTGACTTGATACTAAACTATATGGTGGAGGTAACATTTCACATATCAATTTTGGGTGAACTTGGTGCAAATGGTCTATTTCTCTAACTCCTTTACAACAGGTTTAACCAAAATTGAAATGTAAAATATAGTTGTTAGCTGTATAATTTAAAATCTTAGCGATAGACCAATTTAATAAAACCAAGTGTTTCCGCACAAAAATAAATAAAATAAAAATCAAAACTATCATTTTTGTAGAGTATGAGTGTTGTAATAAAAATCTCATTGATCCGGTCAAATGATAACAAACATCAATTTGCAATTATATGGGGCATGTTGACATCTAGTTTTATCCAATATTATTTTTTATTTTTTTGAGCAAAGTTTTATCCAATAGTTACTTCTTATAGACTATATCTATCTTATTAAAGATTCACATATATCTTTCATAGGTTGCAAGCCTAGGTCATTAATAGTTCTTCAAATAAATTTTCCATGGTGCATCACTTTATAGTCATCTTTGACATGGTGATAACCAAATCCACAATAATCAACATCAAATTTCTAGTAAGGTGACCAATCAATAGGGCTATGCGAAACCATCTTACCTTTTATAATAGATAGATGGATTCCACAACAGTGTTCTCCCAAAATTTACACAACAAACAAAGAATTCCATGAAAACTACCTTAACCTAAAATATTAAAACCAAAATCATACCTAGGAATCAGATATAGCCAATCTAATCTAAGCTTATTATCAAAGATCTCACTAGAAATCAAATACATCTCAAATGTTTCATTATAATAACCATTTCAAGGCCTAAATGTTAGATGTAGGATGACAAACATATCATAATTAGAATGATCCTTGAATAATAAATTATTGTGGTGGTACATAATCATCATAAAATAAAGGTTATAAAACAAGATGGACCACAATTTACACACACATCCAAGTCACTTCAAATATTAATAGGCAATTTTGAGAGAATTGAGAAGAAAAGAACATTTGGTAACTTTACCTTCAAATCGTTTGTTCAAACCTTGCTTCTCTCCAGCTTGATTTTGAAGCAGCAAAGCAATCAAGATGGATCAAGCAAATCGTTTGTAGAGTGAATCAATGAATAAAAAGTTGCAGCCACTGAATTTAATTTATAATAAAATAGGAAAATGATTTTTTTTTAATTTATTTATCAGTAAAATGATTGATTTGTTGAGAAAAGATTGGCAAACCGATAGGTTTTTTACTTGGAATACTTCAAACTTAAATTATTTTGACTGCCACCATGACACGTTCTCCACAAATTGAGAATACGTTCCTATTTTTTATGGCACAATAGAAATAATTTTTTTAAAAAAATAAATAAATAAAATTTTTCCATAAAATTTATTAAAACTAGCAAATACCAATATTGTTAGATTGAACATTTTCATCTGAATTTGAACCTAAGATGACACGATTGTATGTATAAATTTAGGTGGTAAATATAACTTTTGGTGTAAGTGAAATCAAATCTTTTTTATTTGGGTTAAATAAGATTTTGTTCTGTAGAAATATAGTCAGCTTTGTTTTTAGTTCTCTTAAAAAAATGATGTGTTTTGGTCTTATAAAAGTTTTCAGCACATACTTTTAACCCTTGTAAATTATTATATTTTAATTATGCTTAAACTTTTAAATTTTTGAATTATTTTCTACGGACTTTTTAAGAACTTTACAAAGTTCCTCCATAAACACTTAGCTCAAGATTTGATTTTTAGGTCCAAAATTTTATTACTTTAATCTTGAAATTTTGACGTTTAAAAAAACATATTTAATTCATTACATTTTAAAAAATACTAATTTTTTTAAAGAGCCCTTTATAATGTTCTTAACATTTCTGCGATAAATCATTCAAAAAAATAAGAAGTTTAAGCATAAACAAACAAATTTTAATAACAAGGATTAAAACTATGTGCTGATTTCTTTTATAGGATCAAAACATGTTACTTTTTTTATGAGAACTAAAAGCAAAATTCGCTATATTTATAGAGACCAAAAACTTATTTAACCCCTTTTTGTTTTGGTATAATAAGTGAGATACATTTTTGTTTGAGCTATTGATCTCTAAAAGAAATATTTGTGTTAGTGAACTCTGAGATACATGGATGACTATTCCACCTACAACATTTATCCGGAAGCTCGTGATGGAGCTGTGGAAGAAGCTAATTAGTGGCTAGGGGTGAATGAGTTGAAAGAGAACAACAAGGAAATGAGAGTCTAGCAAGAGGAGACACCAACCGAAGAACCTTAGACATGAAGGGTCAGGTTGCTGACGTAAAAGAAGCGTTGCATGGGAGATAACCTATGTTTCTATTGCTTTTCCAATTTAGTTTTGTTTTTTAAATTCTTAAGACAATGTTGACTTAAGTTCTTGCATTTTGGAAACCCAACTTGACGTGTTGAATTATATTGCTTTGCTTGTTAGAATTTTTAGTTTACTAATGCCCATTTTGATTGATTTGAATACCAAAAAATAAAATGTTCCATCGTGATGAAATTCTTTTTGAAATGCACTGCTCAGAAGAACAAAAGGGAAAAAGAAGAAGAAATTATCACATATTAGCTAGCACAATCTTCACCAAATCATATCTGTTGAGATTTTGAGTCAAATATATAAATGTAATGTTTACTTTCGTTGTCTACTTATTTTATGGAGGAATGGTTCTTTCTATATGTTCATTTCTTGAATTTGCACTTATTCTTTACTTGTTTATTGATTGTACAAACACACATTGAGACAAAAAATATTCCATGTAATATTCCATGTCCCCTACCCCTGCCCCTACTTGTGTCCTATCCCACTCTCACTTTCCATCTATTCTTTTGCAACCGCTCTCGCCTAGCGGATGCAGTCATGGTAGTTATGTTGTTACTAAGTCGTTCTATGTGGTCCATATCTGAAAATGCCAAAATCACATATACATACAATTAATAAAAAGCCACAAAATAACCAAAACAACATATACTAAAACAGTTCAGATTATATAATTCAAACCATGTAGTGGGTTTAGCATCTAAAAGAAGAAAAAACCGAATCAAACAACTATAAATCAAAAGAATGTGTTTAATTGGTATTTGAAAAGATTTGGAATATGATGCTTTTGAGAAAGAAAAAAAAAACTTCAAGAATCACCCAATGTAGGAGTTTTAAATTTTGGGTGCTGAGAAATTTTTCACAAAACCAAGCTATTTCAAATGAGGGAAGTTTTCTGACTTCACATTAGGTTTTAGGTTATATAATTCAAAAATCCTTAAAAAGGCATTAGGATCGTATAACCCTAATAAAAGTATTTTCGGAATAAAATAGGTTCGGTGAGAATAAGGTAGGGTGGAAAAAGAAATACTAACAAAAACAATGTAAGTATTGGTTTACTACGAAAAATATGTGGGAATTACTTTTCCCACCCTGTGGGTTTCCTCGTGCGTCTGATTTTTTCCAAAAATGCCCTTGAGTTTCCGGATTTTATAATCCGGAATGGTGTTTTCTTTTGTTAAAGGGTGAAAAAATGAGTAACGGATTTTTCCGGATTTTGTAATCCGGAAACTTCAAAAAATAGGGCGCGTTACATGATGTTTCTGGATTACATAATCCGGAAACACCCTAAACACCCTTTTTCAAGGTAAAATAGTTCGGATTATATGATCCGAACTGTATCAGCACAAATTCTAAACATGTATAGTCATTTTAGGGACAATATTAATCTTTCTAACTCTCATCCTTCTGTTTTGGGTCATTGTTACCTGTTTTTAGTCAAAAATCGGGTTTTCGGGCTACTTGATCGGATTGCTCCGAAACTTCCCCAAAAAATCAGAAAAAATTCAAGGACCATGACTCCCCTAGCAGGGACTTCTTACGGGACTCCACCCCTCAAAATCCAAAATTCCATCGTTTAGACCAATTTTTCATTTTTTTAATTTTTCATATTCTTAGAAAAATCCGAAAAAATTTGCATTAGTTTTATTTGATTTTTAGAATTTTTTGGTGCTATTTTTATATTTTTTGTTGTTTTTCAAAGCAAAACTCAAAACTGCTGAAATGTGAGAGAGTCTGATGGCTGATTGTACATAAGAATTGTCCGGATTATAAAATCCGAAATAACAAACATGAATCCGGATTTTAAAATCCGAATTGCACAAGGACATTTTTGAAAGATTTACAGGGCGCGAGATAAGGCTATAGGGTGGGAAAAGTAATTCCCAAAATATGTTGCATTATTTTAGGCCACAATGATCTTACTGGGCCAATGGCCTCTAGACATCAATATTTTTTTCTCAGCATTTGGAAATTGTTAATTATACCCCTTACATTTCGTAATTCACCCCTGCATACGAAATTACAAATACGCCTCTCAAACTTTCTCAATTTTTTGTTGTTATTTAAGATATAAAAATAACACGCAAAAATATAAAAATATGATATGTTTGAATTTCATTATTTTTTCAAAGTTCACATGGAATTTTTTGATATTTTGTTTTTAATTTAAACACGATTCAAAACATATGACTTGCTTTTTTGTGTCAAATTTGTTTATCTTTTAATCGACATAAAACATGATTTAACTGATAATTCATGTAAGAAAAACACACATATATTATTTTTCTTTCTAAGAATTTATTTGACCTCGAGTATGTATCTTTTATGTTATGTATATTCGATTATGATAAATGGATTTGAAAGAATGTATTATGTATGTTTTTCTTCAACGTCACAAAGTTGATTAATGATAAGTAAGTTATGTTTTAAACCAACCACATATTGAACATTCTCCATTTTTTGTGGAATCATTTTTTGTGTATCATACACGTTATTTGATTTGAGCATTGTCATTGTTTTCAAAGGTTATATATGCTCCATATTTTTCCTCTAATGAAAGAAAATACTACCTATCTCTAGTTATATGTCATAAGTAGCCATTGTCCAAGTACCAAAACATTTTTTTTACTGCTAGAAGACAATCCTGCATCTCAAGGAGAAACTTCAAAAACAAGATGCTTGTTACATAACCTTCTCTAGGTTCACAAATGAACCAATAACATGAGGTTTTTTTCTAGATTATCTTTGAATAATGATGGGTAATTTACCCACCAACCAATGAAAATGAGCAATTTATTGGTGGGGTCAAGATAGTTCATGGATACCATCTAAAAAGGTGAATGTTCATTGGTTGAGGTAAATCACCCATCATTCTTTCATGGGTACCATAGTTGTCACCCATGAATGAGCTTGGTAAAATCATAGTCACGTAATTCGTAGTTCCCCCACAGGAACCGCGAACCAATTTGTACGTACCGGTTCGCGGTTCTTCTTCGTACCAATTCGTTTTCTAATATCCTGGAAGTGACGAACCAGTGAGGAAGAAGATGAGAGCAGCCAACCAGAACAAGCAGTTTCAAAAACAGGGGAAAGATTAAGCAGTTTTGGCCTTTGGGAACATGCAAGGAGAAAACAAAACAAGTGCCATATGCAGTTTTTTTTTTCTTTCTGTTTTCTATGAAAAAAATTAAAAATTGTGTAAGACGTTGGTCAAGCAAATTATCCCCCCATGTAACCATACATTAGATAGACTGTTTTTTTTTTTGTGGTCAAAATAGACTTTTCTGCTGACCCATTCTAATGTTATTTTTTGTTTCATACTTTTGATATAAAAGATCTATTTAATTTCATATTTTAATTAGAGCAAAATTTGTTGATAGTATAATTATTAGAATATCAATATGCATATTACGAATTCAAGCGAATCGACTCTCTATATCCCCCCACATACTGAATTCTTAGTAAAATGTGAACCGCGTACCACGTATCCATATCGCGTACCAAACAAATTACGAACATGATGGCTATGGATAAAATATGTAAGAGCCGGTTTGTGTGATTCCTATAGAACAATAAGTACAGATAAAAGGTTATAACTATCACACTCAATAAGTATTATGGTTCACCGGATGTGAGCGAGTTTAGTCTCATATATTGGGAGATTTTTAATATAGTGCTTAAAGAATATCATCAAATTTTAAACTCCACAATAGACCACTTCTAATTTATCACTCTATGCTTTCTTAGCCTCGCGAGGTTTATAATTTGTATTTTCTTATCCTTAATAGACTTACAACAGGTTCTCACTCAATCTAACTATAGACTAGAAAAACTCAAGGATATTACAAATGGACAAGGTTATGAGACTTTATTGTTAGAAACACACTCATAAATATTATGATACTTACACTTTGAAAAATGATGATATTTCAAATGTAGTCATCGAAGGTTTTAAACCTCTAGTGGACGAGGTTTAAGGTAGAAAAATAAGTTTTTGATATCCTTCAATCTTTTAGCACATCATCCTTTCTTGTAGCTGTACGTTGAGGATGACCTCTTGTGACCATCCTCTCACATGTATTATGAGAGAAAATTTTCGTGTCTATTCAACTAATGGTGATTAGTGGAAGTCGGTGAGAGAAGGTCTTAGAAATTTATGGTTGGCTACAACAATACAAAATTGATTTGTGAGGTGAGGACAACTCCTCTTTATAAATATTTTTTAGGCCATATCACTTTAAATGTAGGACTCTTAACACAACCCTTACGTTTAAGACGAGACACTTGAAGTGTGACCTGAGTGGTCCGATAGAGGGAACCTAATTTCATGTGGCCCAACAAACTTTAAATATACTCTAATACCATCTTTTTTTTTTTTGGTTGAGTCTAAACACAATCCAAAAAAACCGACTTGTGAGGTGATGACTGCTTCAACTTACAAATATTTGTTCAAACCATATCACATCTAATATAGAACTTTTAACAAGAAAGTTATCAATTCATTGTATTGTAGGTACACTTTTGTACTTTGTCCCTTTTCTATAAATCTTCTTTACTTTATCGAAAATTTTAGATCAAGTGACTAATGTGTTTAGCCAAAATGGGTTGCTTGACCCTTGGTTAGACCTAGGCCAAAATGACATATAAAATTATATACACCTATTAATAATTATCTTGTTAGTTGACATCAACAAATATACGATTAAGATTTAGGCGAATAACTTCCCAACCAATGGAGGGTTAGGCGAGGGTTAAGATAGTCGAGTGACTGAAACACTTATTCTTAATCAAGTCTACTGACTAAGTACGTGGATCTTGAGGATCTTAGACTGGGTCAAAGCTCAATAGTACTGGACAATGATGCCAAAAACCCACACTACATGTTTATAGCGCTGTTAACCGTAAAAGATGATGAGAGAGGAAACACATATATGGAAAGGTTGCACACCAAGGACCTTGTCAAAAGATCTTACATTGAAGGAGAAAATTAAAAGTCGAATGTGGGTGCCATGATCTTTTCAAAGAGCAAAACTAATGCACTACCCATAAAATTAGTGGAGCAAAAGTTGGACAGTATAGGCTACATTGTTTGGCTATTAGGGATGATTTTTGCCAATAAATACTCATTATCTAAATTGTAATAACAAACATCCAATCAACCACAAACTATTTTTATATCTTTATTAATTCTGCTTATATCTATCTTTTTATGAATTTCATAGCCCACTTACCTCTCTGCTGGAGCAGTTAAAAAATTTATAACTGAGAGACATAGTTTTCCCCCTGCATTAATCAACGAAATAAAAGGAAATCACATGAAAAAAATAGTTATTCAAATAATATACCTCTAATTTTAAGCTATCTTTTTTGCCATCTCGATTTACTCCAATAATGAGATGTTGCTTATGTAGTTACTAGTCTCTCATGCTGGTCTGGCCTTCAAAAGTATTCTATCGAAATGGTATACAAACTAAAAAGTTTAAAACATAATCACACTACAACAAATTCTATTTATATTGTAAAATGATTTTTATTTTTTTTATCTCAAAACCAAAATAGCTATAAAAAATGTGTATTATTTTTCTTTTTTTATGTCACTTATGCAGATGAAGCACTGGGCATCACATGGATACCTAAGAGACTATTGAAAAGTTCCAAGTTTCAATTGAAAATAAGTAAAATCGGATTTTTTTAAAAATATTTTTTTAAGTATAAATTATGCCCCGTTCAAAACATAATAAAATCAACATGTAGGGGACTCTCCAAAAGGGCAAGAGTGACTTAGTTGAATACCTTTCGTTTAATTTTTTCTATGATAATGTGAAGTCATGAGTCCTAACCGAGGCTATGGTTTGGGTATCATTGTGTCTCCACATGTAAACCAAAAGGTATAGTGCTAGGGTAGGATCAAGCCCCCTTTTATTGCACATATTATTTGATTACCTTAAAACTTCTTCATCAATATTCATATTAATTATTTCATTCTTCCACCAACTACTATCACTTTTCTTTTTCTAAAAAGTAATTATTATCATCATCGATCTTCATTATAATGATTGAGTATTTCTTTTTTATCAATATTGAAACAAATAAAATTGGGCACATCTAAAAATTTATTTTATCCATCAAGTATGCTATATAATGTGGGAAATTCTAAGTAGGTTAATGGGAGTTATCCATTTTTTTTGTCAATATTAATAATTCGTTTGTGCCTTTTACATAATTTATTTTTATATTCATCCTTATGGTAACGTGAATTTGAATCAATAAGCAACATCAAGCATTAGATCTTATTATTATACTGTTTGTGGTCTTTCAATTAGACATATCAAACAGAAATAGAGCACATTGTTGGAGCATGGCCATGATTACCTTTTAGTGCACCATATATATGTTGCAATTTGAAAAAGGTTTTTTAATTAATGGTTGTGCTTTTAAGGACTCTTTGTGACTCGAGCATGATGATGTCGAAGAAGCATACATTTTTATTTTAAGACTATAATGGTTTATGCATTTTTATTTTGTATAAAATCATGAATGTTTTAGAAATTGAAGATATAACTTACCTTTTCCCTAAAAAAAAGGGTATAATTTACCTTTGTTTTCCAATTTTCAAACTATACCATTCGTATAATTAAGATAATTTTTTTTGAGTATTAACTCTCTAGTTATTGAGAGAAATGACCTTGATAATCATTAGTTTGATAAAAAAATTGATCAAAAATTGTTTTATTAAGATTTGAATTTGAATTTGATCAAACAATTTGTCTTTAATTGAAACTCATTATCCACTTGAGTTAAATCATTTGATCTAAGATGACTTATTTTTATGAGATTTTTGTACTAGAGTATTGTATAAAAATTTACATAAAAATTAATGATAATTTTAATAACATTTTTCTACAATATAATATACACCAATTAAATGACTTCTTAATCTAGGTACAAAAACTTTAAAGTACCAAAGATATTGAATGGATGGACTATCTAAAAGATTTAGGGAGCATCACAAAAAATTTATTCAATATTATCTTATGACTCAAAAAAAAACACCTTTGTAAATTTTTGGAAGAATTTATTTCATTAGATGTTAGTGCAAAATTGGTTTACAAAACAATTTTTAGTACAGAAATTTAGTATACATTTATCTTAATAGTTTTAATTATTACTTCATATCCAAAGCATCAATATTGAATTACTATGCTTTTAAAGGGAAGTTCTTCTTTCTATGTGAATAAGTAAATAGTTTTAGCTTGGAGTATCAATAAAGCAAGCTAAGTGCTTTTTTACTAACTTTACTTTTTAGCTTGGTATTCAAGTCACTGTACAAAAACAAATAATTCCTTAGTGCATTGCACATAATGATCATAATGAATAGTTCATACATTTATTTGTAACATCTATTTAATAATCCATATTAAACAAGTAAAAAAAAAAGTCTAATTTAACTTCTTAAGTCTGTATAATCTCTTACAAATCTTGTAGTTTTTGCAACATTAGATCTTGTCCATTAGATGAAGATTGAACGGTTCATGTTCTAAGTTTGTATTTTAAATACAATATGAGAAAGTTAGAATATAAACCATCCGATGTTTATCTAACGGCTGAGATCTTTTAAATGCAATGTGGATTTTCAGCCGCAAAGAATCCAAATCCGACGAAAGCGCCAACTTGTTAGATTCGAAGTTAGTAAAGAAAAATCCTATAGTACAACTTGAAATGAACAAAATTATAGTGAAACTTTCATGTCATAAAAACTCAAACAACAAAATTGACTAAATACTACTAATTCATTGCATGTATATATAAAACTTCATAGCAAACAAACTGTATTTTTCTTCACCGACTATTGAAATATATGGTGTGTTACATTCAATCTCTATGCTTCAAAATTTATTTTAATTCCTCTTGTTGTCCTTCTGAAGAGCATTGAATCATCTCTAATATGTTAACAACCTCAGCCATATCTGGACGATTTGACGGTACTTGTGATGCACAAACAAGTCCCAATTTAATCACAGGAGTCACTTCCTCGAGCGAAAATTTACCAACGAGCTTCTCATCAATGCATTGCTCAATTTTTCTATCCTCCAATTCACTCCTCACCATGTCACACAGAACAATAACATCATCCTCCATATATTCCACAGGTCTTTTCCCACTCACAATTTCAAGAATCAAAATTCCAAAACCATATACATCGCATTTTTCGGTTATGTTAACTGTGCGGCAAGCAAACTCAGGAGCCGTGTATCCGAGTGCACTTTGAATTTTGCTGCTCAAAACACAATGGTCTAGCATTGGTAAAATATTCACCAAACCAAAATCTCCTATTTTAGGCTCATCACAATGATCAATGAAAACATTTGTTGATTTCATATTATAATGGATTATGTCCATTTCATGTAAATAGGCCAACCCTTTTGCAATTCCTAAAATAACCTTGAATCTTGCCCTCCAAGAAAACACAATTTTGCTTTGATCATCATGTAGAAGCTTATGCAAACTTCCTCTAGAAAAGTACTCATAAATAATAAGCTGAAAAGATGGATTCCAATAATACCCTTCAATTGCCACAAGATTTTGATGCCTAATTTTTCCAAGCTTTTGAACCTCGCTCTCAAAATCTTTTTGTGACTTTGTCAAACTTGAACCTATAAGCTTCTTAATTGCAACAGAATTCCGATCTCGAAATACAACACAATAAACAATTCCAAATCCACCACGGCCGATTTCATTGCCTTCTTTAAGAAGATCATTTGCCTCGTCCGCAAACTCAATAACATCGCCATTAAACATGACAAGTTGTCCGCATTTCGGATCTTTTTCAGGCGAAAAACTAAATTCCTCGCCACCAGAATGTGAAATCGAAGACCTAACATGAATATTTAAAACAGTAACAGCAACAATACCGACAACAATAGAAATAGCTGCACCGATAGCAACAAAGACCGAAACACTAAGCATTATCTTATGATGATGGTTTTTCAAAGAAGATCTTGAATTGTTGTAATTTGAATTAGGGTTTAAAACAATAGGTTTTGGATGATAAGATTGATCACATGAGTGATTAACAACAGAACCACATAATAAAGGATTGCCATGAACAAATGAAGGAGTGATTGTGTTGAAGAATCCACCAATTGGTAATTCACCTTTAAGATTGTTATAGGAAACATTGAATGAGAAAAGATGTGTAAGATTTTTGAGGTTTTTAGGTAATGTTCCAGAGAGTTTATTATATGATAAATCTGCATATTGAAGATTTGCTAGGTCTGCAATTGATGTAGGGATTGAACCAATAAGCTTGTTGTGTGCAAGATTCCTGTTCCATTCCATGAAGTTTTCAAACAAAAATAAATAAATTAGACACAATGATAGATTCTTAAACTCAAGATTTAAATTTTTACATTAATAAATAAATAATTTAAAGCTTCTCAATTGTGTTTGCATTGACTTATTTGAGCTTATCCATAGGCATAAACGCTTGTGAGACTGTCTTGGAGAGCTTATGGAAATAGCTTATAACATATCCACAAAATGTTTTAAGCATTTTTCAATAAGCTCTCGAGTCTACTGGCATAATCACTTGTGAGACTGTGTGAGAGAGTTTGCGGTTTTTTTTTCCTCCATAAGTGTTCTCTAGTCTACTGACATAAGCACTGGTAAGATTGTACGAGAGAGCTTATAAAAACATCTTATGATATGTCCATAAGTTGTTTTCAGATTTTTTTTTCAAATTCTTTCAAGGATAGCTTATGAAAGCAGCTTATGACTTATATGAAAATAGTTTGACTTTATTTTATCTTTTGGTATAGAAATAGCTTATATATTAGCATTTATACGATATGCGCTTATGCTAATAAGAACTTAACTAAACTATTTATCCAAGAAGGGCCTAACTTACAAGGAATTGAGCATGAATGATGTAAACTATGAAAAAGAACTTACAAAGATGTTAATGCTGAACATTTTCCAATTTGGACTGGAATTCTTCCACCTAAGAAATTCCTTTGCAGCCTCAACTCACTAAGTGAAATTGCTCCTTCTATTTCATAAGGAATGCTTCCATTAAGCTTGTTATCACTTAGATCAAGAATATACAAAGATTTAAGCTCTCTTATACTCACTGGAATAGAACCCGAAATATTGTTTGTAGAAAAATTCAAAACTTGCAAACTTCTAAGACCACCAATGCCAAATGGAATTTGACCAGAAAATCTATTAGAAGAAAGTTTCAATATCTCTAAATTGTTCAATTCACCAATCCAATGTGGAATGCTTCCATTGAAATAATTCCCTTGCAAACTTAGTAATGTGCACGAGGCGAGTCTTTGTATCGACTCTGGAATTACATCAGTAAGAAGATTATCGCTGAAATCGATCAACTTCAAAAGCAAACAGTTTCCTATGCTCTCTGGCATCTTACCGATGAAAAAATTCCTCCCTAGCCTTAACTCTCTCAAATCATATAGATTTTGAATTCCTTCCGGAATCTCTCCTTCAAGAAAGTTATTGGAGAGATCAAGCGATTGAAGTTCCTTCAAAAACCACATTCCATAATGTAATTCACCTTTTAGTTGATTAGACGAAAAGTTCAAACTTGCTAACGAGTAGCATGAACTCAAAGAGTCAGGAATCGTACCCATGAGATTGTTTTTCGCGAACGATAAAACTCTAAGAGACCAACATTGTTTAAAAAGTTCATCTGGAATTGTTCCAAAGAGATTGTTTTCACTCAAATCAACAACTTTTAGATTCCAAAGTGTAATAAGAAGATCACGGTTTATTCTCCCCGTGAAGTTGTTCCTAGAAAGTGAAAGAATTTGAAGGAACTGCAATCTCATAAGGCTTTTACCAATATGTCCTGAAAGAGAGAATCCATCAAGAACAAGAGAAGATACCCTATTTGTTGAAGGATCACATTTGACACCTTGCCAATTGCAAGGACTATAATCATCTTCATTCCAAGAAGAAAGTTTGTTTTTTGGATCTTCTAGACCTGCTTTGAACACAATCAACCCTAGCATATCTTCATTGAAAGGTTGGTTTTGTGAGATCACTTGGAGTGGACCAAAGAGAACAAGTAACAAAGATAGGATGATGAATTGATCTTGCATTGTTAGATTGATGTATAGAATTTAGGAAAGTGTTTAGAAGAGGCTTTCATGAACATTGCTATTTCCATTTTCTTGGACTAGGTAGAAAATGGTTGGTGGGTCCAATAAACCAAACTACAACATCAACAACAAACTTTTGTCAGATACAAATATGAGAAAGTTTTAAGTGCAAGAAAAAATAATGAGAGAGGTGGGGGAGGAGACAAAAAGGCGGTACTACCATGTTTTAAATCATGCTTGCAGTTGCGTTGTGATCTTAACTATGGTGACATTGCGTAGAAAAAACACACATTTATACGCGATAAACAATATTCACTGTTAATTTTGAGATCGAAGATTACCAAATAAAAAAATCAGTTTCAAACGATCTTTATCGACAGTTGAGATTGAAAACTGCGTGCGTAGTACTAGTTTAGGAACAGTGGCTGCAGAAAGGACACAAAATGAGATTAGAATTAACAAATTAATCTTAATGGATAATATATGACCAAAAAGTGTAGTAAAAAACAAACAAAGGAATAGATTAGACAGGCAACAACCATGTGAGGATAAAAAAAGTAAACAAAGTGAAACAACTTGATTAAACTTACTTTTAACTTTATAAAGTTCAGAGTTTCAAAGCAAGAATGAAATTCATTGCACTCACAAAGAGAATCTGAAGTTTTGCAATTTTAAGTTTAGATGAGACAATGTATTAGAAGTAAGAAGTAAATTGAATAATAAGTTTGTGAATGTGATTTATGATGGAAGGTGTAATAAAATTATATAAGAAAATGTGTAACAAAATGAAAGCTTACATCATATGAATCAAAATAGTAGTATTGTTCATGGCTTGAGTTTTTTAGGCTAGTGATATGGTTCCATAACTCTTGTACTTCAAAAGTTCTTCTACCTATTTGTTTTCTTCTTCTTCTGGTTGTGACAAAGAGTAAAGTGAGGAATTTAAAGGTGGAGAGAGAGAGAGAGAGAGAGAGAGAGAGAGAATGGGGGTGATGATTGAAGCTTTTTACATTTATGCTTTAATTATGGCCTATGGTGGGAAATGCTATGATGTACATGAGGTGGCATATGGTGTAGTGTTGAACCCATCTTTTTGTTTTAGACAGTTTTTCAGTGTGATGATGATATTCAAACTCTTTCTTTTCTTTTCTATGTATATTAAACAAAGAATGTATCATTGTTTTTTTTTTGTCCTTAAAATTGTAACAATCTAGCAATTTAGCCTTTCAAATTTATACAGTTATAATTTAAGATTGTCAATCAATTCTGATGAATCTGAACTGCAAAATAAATATCAATAGAACCATAATCAAATTTGGAAAATTTTATGGTACCATAAAAAAGGGTGATACTAGTACACCCATATGTCTTTATATTTTCATCTCAATGCCTTAACTGATAAATAAATAAATAATTTTATTCTGTGTAGACATAAACTTACCATTTCTTTTTATCTCATCTTTCTTTCTCTAAAGGTATAAGAGTACTGTGATGCTTATTTTGGGTTTAGCAATAGGAATTTTATACTGTTGAAAGTGCAGCAGTGGTATACTGGGAACCAAACTTTCGTCAAGCATTAGAATGTAAATCCTAAACTGTTATGTATTGCCCAAGAATTCAACTATGTGACTCAATCCCAATATTAGGGATCAATTTTCACATCCTTCAACATCACTTTGATTTTAAACATCTAAATAAACACAAATTTTGTTCTGAAAAATACATTTCTAAACAAAATATGTTATCCTAAAATATACTTTTGAAATTAAGTATAGTTTTTAAGAAATGTGGGGTGGGGAAAGTTATTTCCCCAGGTTACCAATCCGGCAAAATAGTTTATCAAGAAAGCAACACAAATAAAATCTGATTGTTTCACATTTCGTTGCACCGATGCGCTTTTTAGAGTACACTTGGTAGCTAGCCAAGTAGAGGATATACCATGGAGGTGTGACTCTCAACTGTTGAAAAACAGAGGGAGCTTAACAGTGATATTGCAGCCGAGTTCAGCTCTACTGTCTTGTAATCGTACTTGCCCTACCATATAAGCACATGATGGTATTATTAACGAGTTTGAACTTTGCAGTGAAGTATCAAGCAATGAGAGCTATATCTGCCTCCTATACTCGAATAGGTTTGTGTTGATATGCTGATGTTTTTGTTTATGTTTAACCTATGTTCTGGTAAACTATAGCTTTAGTAAAAAAAACAAAAACAAAAACCTATAGCTGTATTACTGAACAGCTTAAAAACTCAGAGCTTCACCAACTTTAAATTAATGTGAAAATTTTATGGGATTATTTGTTTGAACTTGAATGGAATTTCCATGCCTATCTCTCGAAGGCTACTTTCCCCACCCCATCATCAGTTCGAAAGTAAGCATCCAAAACAAGCATCAAGTTTTGCACAGTTAGATGCATACTGCCGAACAACTTGTCCGATCTAGAAGTGTGCTTCATAAAATATGGAGAGGTTTTCAGTAGCGAGCGCAATGTGAAAAGCCGCACCCCTCTTTTTTAAAAGCTATATTAAGATAAGTGTTACTAAACACATTCTATTCACATTAGCAGTGAAATTTATCTCATGATTTCCTTGTAGTGTGCATGATTCTCCTGTCATACATGTTTAGAAACAGCCAAGATTTCTGTTATTCACTTTCAACCTATAACTAAGTACTGACAAAGAAACTAACAGAAATGTTTCAACAAGAGCAGAAACATAGATGTAACAGAAATGTTTCATCTTATACCACTTTTACTTCTAGCACAATTGATAAACAGCTAATATCAATCCCTCGTTAAACTTAAAAGTAATAACAGATTGTGCCAAAAGAACAAAAACAAATACAATATCAAAGGGATTGGTGAATCTAGCAACATAAATCTAAGTTCATTAACAGATGCTAAAAAGTCCAAAAAATGAACCCAACTTCTTGCCTTGCATCCCTTAAGCCTCCCTCAAGTACAGCTTTCCCACGACATGTAGGACGGCAACAAAAGCTATAAAGCCAATGCTCATGACAAGAACAACATTAGGTGAGATTTTGAGTCCAGGGGCATCGTCGGTGTAAAATTGAAGCATAGTTCCGGCTGCTCCTCCAGAGGCTCCACCACCTGGTGTTTTCCTTCTCCTCATGCTTGCGGTAGCTGCAGCACTTCCTCTTTGGGGAGCTCCTCCGCCTAAAGCCATTTTCTGAAAGGAAAATTCATACACTTTTAATACCACAAAACCTAATTCAAATTAACTTCCAAACTACAAAAGTTTCTCAATTAAAATAAGTCATTGTTTATCGTTTACATACATTTATACACAACTGATTGCAACTGATTCGAGAATATAATGTTTAAAGAAAACTCGTAACTATAATAAGATCAAGATTTACACAAAAAACCAAGTCTTATCTGACTAATTAAGGTCAGCCACATAGATCAAACGACAACATATTGTTCTATCATATACCATATTTTTATCCAACTGACAAAAAAAAGACATATTCGACCATGATTCTAAACAATATCAAGAAATGCGAGCACGAATTCAATAAAATTCTTATAATATTTCTTATCCACAAGAATTGATGGTATTCCTGATAATTGCATTCAAAGTTGACTTTAACACCCACATGCAAATGTAATACCTTGTCAAAATCCAAATCATTTAACAGATAAACAATTTCAGCTTCGGATAATAATTCGAAAACAGGAAAATACAATGTAATTTCAAATGAAAAAGCTCACACAATCACATAAGCAACAATTCATACCATGTGCTTTGGCATAAACTCAGACACGGACACCTGACACCGACACGTCAACACCGATCTTAATTTTAGAAAATAACATAATTCAATGAAATCATACGTGTCGGCGGCGTGTAGGTGAACATGGTAATTATCTGACTCTGTGACACACCTAATCCGAGGAATTATCAAGTTCATAAAAATATCATAAACTTCAATCCGATTAAAAATTAGATAATTACAAGTAAAATTGAAGATCTAAAATTCTTAATTGCATGGAATTCGAAATACACAAACGAATCAAAATTCTTAATCCGATTAAAAAAATTGAGAAAATTGAAAAATGTACCTGAACGAGAAATTCTGGTTCCTGAGATTTGTAGGAGTTGGTGAATGAAGTTTTAAAACCAATGCGTTGCGTTTACTTAGTTGTAACATTTTTATACAAGAATTTAAATAAGAAACGAAATTTGACTTGTACTTGTGATGTTAGTACACGTAAAAACAACGAATACGAGTTTGCCACGTGTATATGATGTCCATGTTATATTGATCAACGGAACCTATGAGGAAAGGGCTTCAAATTACTTGGGCTTTCTAAGAAAAAAAACAATGCATTACTTTTCCCACCGGATTGTGTTCTCCGCTGCAAAAATTCTAAAAATACCCTAGTCTGGAAAATATAATCTGAATCAAATTGTTAGTGTTTCCAGAAAATAAAATCCGGACAAAATCAATATGAATATTTTGTGTCTTTCTTTGATGTCAAGGGTCTCTGTTGACCGTTATACAACCACCGTATAAACTGCAATGCAATTGCAGGGGTCGTATGAACGGTCAACAATAACCATGACACCACAAACATACCGAAAAACTACCTATAAAACTAATTTTTTTTTAAGAAAATGTGAGAAAGGAGGTGAAGTGAAAAATGAAGGAAATTGTTGAAGATCCAAACCTTTTAATAGCTTTAAATCAGTAATAGGTCATAAGAACAGTCAAATAAAACGTGTTCCACAATCAAAACCGTCCAAAAATGCATTAAAACTCCACTAATTGGTCAAACCTTTGGTGAAACGCCATAGTCCAAAATAAATTGAGGGGTTACGGATTTTATATTCCGGAATGCATGAAGCTTGTCCGGATTATAAAATCTGAATGGCATCAGACCTTATATTTGGAGCGTTTTCCTGGCGAATGACTTGGAAAAAAATAAAACAAAGGTACATACCATAAATAAAAACAACATAAGACAAATAAAAACAACCATAATAATAGAAATGATTAATCTTTTGGGAAGGTGTTCGAAGAGGAGTTTTTGAACTCGATCCTGCTGGCTTGCCAACTGACATGTTACGATAGGCAGACCGACATGATCGAGTTCATAAGAACCTTTTTTTCGGAGTTAGATCTGCAACATAATGAAGAAAGGCAAGGTGTTTCAAGAGAATTTCTTTGAGTTAGATCATGCTGTCTTGTCAAATGACTTATTCATCTGGCAGGCAGCAAGATCTAACTCATAGAAACCTCTTGATGTTCATATCTATAGATCAAGTTCTGAAGCTTTGTATCTATCTATCAAAGAGGCAACAGGGAGTACCTATATATTTTTGAAAGCATGATGAGGATCTTCATCATGTTGTCACATAGAGAGCAATCTATTTTGCGGCAGCATGACAAAGAACCTCAACACAACGACAAAAATTTTCATGGTTTCTTTGGTGTCTTTGTGTGAAAACCGGAAACACTTATTTATAGGGGTTTATGGATGTTGTGGACCATAAAAACTATATGTGAAATATGGTCCTCATAAAAGAATCCTATGTTGAGGCAGTTCGGATTTTATAATCCGAATTGTATTTACACCCTAGAAAATTGAGTTGAATTCGAACTGTTTTAGCGTAAATTAAAACAAAATGAAAGTTTAAATAATATATATTTTTCAAAACATAATGCAACAACATACAACTAACACGTAATTAAAACAATATAAAACACACGATTAATTAAAACATAACACATTATCACGGATCACCTAAACTAACTTCTTCCTCTAGTCCCTCCAGCAGAGCCCTTATCTCTTTGTAGTTCTTAGGCTGGATCAAACTTTTTTGAATTTGTTCAGTAGATCTAACCAATGAAGCGTCCAACTCGATCGGTCCTCTAGTACTGTGCTGATCAAAGACAGAGAACATGGTTCTCACGTCGTCGTCGTTTGTGAGTTTCATCCGGCTGAACCGAAGTGATCCGACTGAGTTAGACAATGGACATCGATATTTAACACTGACCACCCTCCTCGTGTCTCTGTGATGGAGTTTACGGTTGATTTGATCCAGCTGGTCCTTCAGCCCATCGTTGTGAATCCTAAACAGATAGGGTGGTTTCCCCCGTTGTAGTAAACTGCAGCTAGCTTCGTGTTCGGATGAAAGCTAGGGAATTCCATTTTTTTTTCTAGTGTAGTTTACTTATAATGAAAACATGGATCCCTATTTATAGAGTTATCTGGGCGTTGTGGACCACATAAATTGTCGGTGCAATGTGGGCCACACAAAAGAATCAAATGCTTAAGCTTTTCGGATTATAAAATCCGAACCCACCCTTACCCTACAGAAAGTGCCAAGTTTTCCTTTGTTTCACCCATTATCGTATTTTTTCGAATTATATAATCTGAAAACCACGTACACTCCAAATTATATAATCCAGACTGCATCAGTTTCTTTTGGACGGTGGTCTACACCACATAGAATGCGTTTTTCAAACATTTTGGATGGTGGTCAAGTCAAAAAAACGTGTTTTTACACGTTTTTGGACTGCATTACTGCCTTGAAATCGTTTTGACCCTCCCTCCCTATAAATATGCTTCAACACTTCACCATTTCTCACACAAACCTCTCCCACCCTCTCCTCCTCTTCCTTCTACAACCATGTGTTTCCATCATTGGCCTTTCATAGAAAGAGGGCTCTTTGAAAATTTTCAGGGATTGTATGAACGGTTAATGGGGATGGAACTGCGCTGCAAAGAAATGCAGTTCCCTAGAGGCCATCATGGGTCATGTTGGTCAATCTAGGTCTGAGGTTGGTATGTCTGGGTGCAAGGTTGACCATCATGGTCTCTTTTTCCCTAGAGGTCTTTGTGCCATCGCCAACATTGTTTTCTTCTTCCC
>Ga0315914_1000655_pt1 | contig 46087 bp, 45 predicted proteins | sample MpolenodulesMG_FD_203920 | JGI IMG/M metagenome (GOLD analysis project Ga0315914, IMG submission 203920) | Medicago polymorpha root nodule microbial communities from Los Angeles, California, United States - elongated nodules | ecosystem: Host-associated > Plants > Roots > Nodule | place: USA... | reverse complement strand
ACAATTATCAACACAACATAATTTTCAAACATAACATTAATCAAACATAACCATAAAATTATCCAAATGTTACATCACTAAAAATTATCCAAATTATTCAAACATAACACAATTAAAAAGTACAATCATCCATAATATTCAAACATTGACATAAAATAAATTACAATCAACCCCTTATAACTACACCCGTACCACCCCCACCATCACCCTTGCCACCTCTGGCACCCCTGCTACCCTCAGTAGCTCCTTAACGACGGTAAACCTTTCCATTATGCACCTCTTTCAATACCTCCTCCAAATGTTGCCATTCCTCAGACGCTCGCGGTACCACACCACTAGACATCACAACATACACATGGTCTTTGATGCGGCTTAACCTTTCGCTCAGCTCTAAGTACCCATGCTCTCCATCCACCTGAGCAACAACTGCATCAATGACCTCACGCTCCGGTGGCCTTGGCACCGATTCCAGCATGTCATGAAGAATCATGCGTGGATGAGACCGATGATAAAACCACTCGATGTATCCCTCTACTACCTCCACGCCATGAACTGCATAATGCCCCAACTGCTCAGGTGTCAGCGCATGATCAAAAGCATGCTGAAAGCGGTTTGTGATCTCCGCCAAATTAATCATAGGAGGTACACTATCAGCGGGATGTCTGGGATGGTCTGAAGTCTCTTAAACTGACGAAAGCACCCGCTTTGGCAGATATCTCACCATGCGGGGACCGTATGTGAGCCATCTACAGTAAAGGCTGATCCGCTCAAACGGACACGCCTCACGATGATCTCTATACGTGTGCATCACAATGCCACTCAGATCCAGCCCATCCAGATGGTTTTTGTATTAGTCTGGTGTACCCAAACCAGACCGTGGCACAAAAAGAATCGCGCATGGAACCCGATTCTCCCGATATCCTGTCCAGACATCCTTGCTTCCTATACCTCGGAAGTGCTGATACACCCAAGCTTGCAACAAAACATAATTTTGAATTTATACCTGCAATAAAGTCAGGGATCTTGACACCTGACTGCAGTTCCAATGTGCAACATTGTTAAGCTCCCTATACAAGTTAGCTAGTGCCATAGCTCCCCATGAAAATGAAGCTACAACATCAAGGTCTCTAAAGTACCTCAGGTAGACAACATCCACAACAGTTTGGCTATTGTCAGTTAAAGCGTGATCCCCACCAAGTATAGCAAATATATGCGGACAGCCTGGTCCCGCAACCTCTGCACCTCCTGAGTCACACCATGCTCACCAACAGCTGCAACAGCCGCTCCTTGAAAATTCTCCTCAAGTAGCTAAATCAGCAATGTGCACCTCTGGTACGAGTCACCTCAAGAAGAACATCACCCGAATCTAGGGCTGGCAATGAACCGAACCAACTCGAATATAGTTCGGAACTCGACTCGACAATTTGCTCATTGAACTTGGTTCATGAACCAAACGAGCTGAACTTAAGCTGAAAATTAAGTTCGTTAAATAAATGAGCTGGACTTGAACTATATGTAGTTCGACTCGGTTGGTTCATGAGTTGACTCGATAATATAAGAGTAGTAAAAAATATAAAAAAGAAGAGTGGTCTCATTTACAAAAATAAATGTTGGAAAAAATTCCACATTAAAAGTTAACAACATATAGAGTTTTCTCAAGTCTAAGCTTTTAGAGAAAACAAAATTGTCCCACATCGGTGGGTTTAAAACAATAGAAAGGAGATTAACTTATATAAAAAGGAAGTATAGATCAGAACTTCTATGTATTGGGGATCCAACAATTCCTAATTAGTGCGCTACTTTAATTTAAACTTTAACGCACTTTAATTTAAAGCGCTGGGTCAAATGATTATTCATTTAGAACCTAAGTTTCCAAGAATTTGTGCGAATCAATGGTTAGGGATTTTTTTTTTTTGACAAAAACAAAATGATATTCATTCATTTAAATTGAGAGATTACATCATTCAACATCGCTAAAAACATAAAGGATGAATCTGTCAACAAACTCACAACATCCATCCAAGTTAATAGCATATAACGACATAATGCCTACAAAAATATATGATAAAATTAAAGTGACCGGGATATCTATGGCCTCCGGATCTACAACGTTGACGCTCAAATCTTTGATTGAATAATCAATCTTTCTGTAAGAATCAAATGAACACCGCACGAAGACAAAAAATCAAATAACGCCGCACAAGACGGCGAACAACAAACCACCACACTTAGATGTGAAATCACAAAGAAAAAAACCTAGATCTATGTGAAAATCACTTATTAGATTGAAATAGAGAGAAAAAGATGAAGAGGGGTGATTTCAGGTCAATAATTGACCCAAAACCACCCCTCAATGAAGAAACTGTAAGAGAAAACCTGGAGAGAAAAAACTAGGGCGGCTTGTTGGAGAGAGAGAAAGATATGGTTAGGGATTCTTGGCAATAGCTTTTAATTAAATGTGTGCCTTATAAAAAGTTTAAACGTTAGAATATAAAAAAAAATGTTTTTCTTTTAGAAAAAATTTGCCATTTTATTTGTGTGATTTGAGCTGATCAACTGAACCTAACGAGCCGAACCGAGTTGTTCGTGAGATTTAATCGAGCCGAACTCGAGCTAGATATAAAGTTTGTATCGAACTCGAGTCGAGTTTTAAGCCGAACCAAATCCTATCGAGTCGAGTCGAGCTCAGACAAGTTCGATTCGACTCGACTCATTTCCAGCCCTACCTGAATCAGACCCCAAGTGCATCACCATCGAATCGACCGCATCGTCCCTTGTGATAGTCTCGTGGGACAGAAGCATGTCATCAATGGGGAGATGCAGCAAACATGACACATCATCAAGTGTCACTGCCATCTCCCTAAACGGAAGGTGGAAACTCGAAGTCTCCTCGTTCCACCTCTCCACAAATGCACAAATTAGACCATGGTCAATCAGTCTGTAGCTGGTATTCCGAAGACAAGAAAGATCGGTGCGCTGCATTATCTCACGCCACCACCGTGTAGCCATGATCGGGGGGTCTGTTTATCATGCATCGCCTCTATCTTCTTTCTGTTATTGATGCATTTTAAATTGCCACGATACTGCAAATAATTATAAACAATACCTAAACATCAGTTCACACTCATGACTTCACAAACAGGGCATTTCAACAATTTAACAGCACATAAACACCAGTTTCACAAATATCAACAACTATTTACAATCATGGCTCCACAAAACGGGTATTTAAACAATACATAAAAACCATTTTCACAAAGATTAACAACATATTAAAGGAAGTTTAACATTAATAAGTACCTCGCCCTCAGACGTCTTCTTGGCCACTTGCACATGATGCCTCCACAGCAGGGTAGTGTCGTGTGGGCCACCGGGATAGTCATCAAGAGGCTCAGGGTCTGGCACCACGGGACGCTCCCCTCTTCGCCTTGTTGCGGCTCGCCGTCTTCCATATCCTCCTCCATTGCCTCAAGCTCCTCTTCCTCCATTTGCTGCTGATGCTGCACGTCCATCTCATCATTCTCTTGCTCATGCTCCGGCTAAGGCTCAACATCAGCACGACGTCCCCTGGCACCTCGACGCCTCAGAACAACACCATCCTCCTCCATCCGTTGGAGACGCTCTCTCCTACGGGAAGCATGCCCTGCCACCCTTACGTGCTGAGTAGAGGAGGAACTTCTGTAACATGCACAAAACGAAATCAGCACAAACACAATACAAAACAGAAGATCAAAAATCATATTAGGTGTTTCCAGATTGCAACAATCCTGTCCGGAAAACAAAATCCGGATTGCTTCAATGCAGAAGAAAAAAATGGTACAATTAACTTGCATGCATAGAGAAATCGAACTAACCTTCGGTTATCAAGGGTTGAAATGCGGTCCTTTTGAGCAAGAAAACACCAATTTTAGTTGGATTTTTGTAGTTTGGAATTTGGGATAAGAGGGAGAGAGAGAAAGTAAAAAGTGAAACTGTAAAATGGGGGATGAACTTCATTTTGTGCTGTCGGAATCGGGACAATGTTTCGTATTTTTCCGGATTACGTTTACGAAGGACTATTTTGTAAATTTTACATGGCGCGTGAGAAGGTCATGGAGGTGGGAAAAGTAATGTTAAAAAAAAAAAAGACATGTCGTCCCCTACCCTCTTTAATGAATTTTTTAAAACAGTATTTGGAAATGATCATCATCGACTCTTGTTATTGATCTTTATCTTTTGTGAAGGTTAGCGAACACTCTAGAATCTTCCCAGCGGAACTAAAACAGAACAGATCGATCTTAGTTATTATAACACAACACACTGTGTTTTATTCCTCTTGGAAATCTGTATCGATAGGATAGGTATTTCAAAATCTCTTTACCCCCGACCCGACGACTCTTGTAATTATTTTATTTTTGTAGAATAGGGTTTTGGTTTTTTCCCCATACAATACAATACAATACAATACAATCATTCTGTTTTCTTTCTATTAGGTTGTTTACTCCATACAGCACAACACACCAATCCATGGCGAGCCAATCTTCAAGTGAAGGCGAAGGCAGCTCCAGCAATGTTTCTGAACAACAAGATTCAACTCTTCATCTCAATATCAAGACTCTTGATTCTCGAATCTACACTTTTCAAGTCGACAAAAATGTCAGCACCTTTAATCTCAAATCAATTTCTTCTTCTTTTTTATTCTGTTACTGATTGATTACTCTTTTCAATCAATTATTTCATTTCAGATGCCCGTTTCCCTCTTCAAAGACAAAATTGCAACTGAAGTAGGTTTACCTGTTAATCAGCAACGACTCATTTTTAGAGGAAAAGTCTTAAAGGATGAACACCTTCTTTCTCATTATCGTATCCTTTTATTTCTACATCACTTATTACTTGGATTTTTAGGTCCAACAATATAGTAGAATTTCATGTATCATAAAATGGCTCATTATTTTAAACCACATCGCGTTCCTTATCCACTCAAGATGTTGAGAATGGGCATACATTGCATTTGGTTGAAAGACAGCCAAATCAGACACAGACTTCTGCTACGGGGTCCGGCGGTGAGACAGCTAGTGCTAATAGTAACCGAGGTATAACCTAACGCATTTGCACTCCCCCGTTCGATCGAGGGTTTTTCATAGATCAAGTTGTATTATGCTAAATGCTGACGGTAAATTTTATCATTCGAAAGGAAACAATGTTGGATCAGGAGCTCCACGTAGCCGTGTTGGGCAAATTTCACACAGTGTGGTTCTTGGGACTATTAATGTGGGGGATCAGGGTGGTGAAGGCATTTCTCAAGACATTACTCGGGTTCGTTACTGTATTCTTTGCTTCTATAAAGTTTTTTTTTTCTTCTTTCTTTCTTTCTTTCATATATGTGGTAGTGATGATGTTTTGCTTTGGTATTGCCTGCCTGAAAACATTATTTATTGATGTAATATGATTTCAGGTTATCGGGGCAGTTTTGAATTCTTTTGCAAATGGGGGCCAGGGCACAATGAATGCTCCTAATTCCGCACAAACTTCTTCGGTCAGTGTTACTTTTTGCTTGAGAAAATACGGCTTATTGCCATTTGTGTAATTTACTAGGTTATTATTTTCTTATACACTCATCACTCTGAATTAAATTCACAGCCATCTATGATTTTAGTCTGCGTTTAGATTATCCTTGAAAGTGCATGGTAATTGTTGTTTAGGTTCCTTCTACTCGTCCTTTCAATTTTATCTTTTTAGATCATGATTAATGAAGTAATCACAGTTTCATCTATTATCCTACTAGTGGTAAACAGTTTCATCTATTCCAGTAACTATTCCAGCTGGTTTGTGTGTCGTAGTGGTAAACAGTTTCATCTATTATCCTATAAATGATTATTTATCTTCAAAAGTAGATAATTTATTTACTTTTGGCATATCTTTTCCCCCTTTTTGGTAAAATGAATAATTTTTTTTTTCCTTATGATTTTTATAATGACACGGTTAATTCCTTTTATTCTCCACAATTATTTTAATTTTGAAAAGATTCAGTGCAGCACAAAGAGTTGTCCTCTTGAGTCGGTAAATGTTGTTTTGCTACATCCATACTGCAATATATGTGCGTACCTTAACCAGAGCTGAATCCATTTTTTTAGGCTCCACCGGGGAATGGAACTGAAGGAAATCAGGCTGGAAATCAGGCACCGTCTGGACAGGCATTCCAACCTTTTCCTCATGTTCAGATTCCTATGGCTGCAGGAGCCATACCTGTTCCTTCTTTCAATGCAGTAGGAATATAGTCTCTCTTCTGCACTTCCTCTTAATTTTTACTCCTTTAAATTTTGTATTTGAATATCATTTAACTCTCTCACATCATTTCAGCCAATTCCCCATTCACTCAACACACTGTCTGTGTTCATAAATCGCATGGAACATGCACTCTCTCAAAATGGTAATGGTGCTGAAACTGTAATCTTCTATCTAGAATTGAAAGGGCACATAAATATTTATATTTGCTTTTGCAGGTTATGGGCCAAATATATCTTCAACTAACCTTGGAGATCAACGAGCAGAATTGCCTTCCAATGCACAAGGGTTGCCAACACTTGAAGCACTAACCACTGTATTGCATCGTACAGAACAGTTGCTTAGTGGTCAAGCTGTTTCTGCGCTATTTGTAATTACCACATCCCATTTATATACATACATTTTTTCACTATCTGTACTTATTAGACGTTTGTTGTTGTAGTATAAACTTTACTGGTAACTGGCCATAATTCTTGCCTAGGATAATCCTAAATATGCCCAAATTTCGGACACAACTAAATTGTGTCAATATTGTAACCATTGTAAATCTTTAATTTGTTATGTGTGTGTATATATGTGTGTGTGAGAGAGAGAGAAAGAAAGAGAGGACATAAAATGTCTTCATAATAATTGGTACTTTGAGCATGCTTTGATGGTAAAAGTAAAAGTGTTTGTATGAACTGAAAATAATTGAGTCTTCCTTCTCTTTGATTTTTTATCTCCATTAAACTCTAAATATGTACGGAAATCTACTACTTTTAGCAATGTTAGACTTTGTTGTACTAAGATAACACCTGCAATTTTACTCATAATATCAGTTGATTAATCGAAGGACCACCCATATACATCACATTCTGTTGTGCCAGTTAAAGATCACATAGGATATGAAGGATGTATTTTTCTGAATACCCTCTTGTTGGTTAAAATTTCTAATCTAATGTATCCTGCTTTCCGTCACTGATATATGTGTTGGTGCAATGATACATGAATCTGATAGAATCCAAGTCTCAAACAGAAGTGCTTCTGTTTATTTAACACAAAAATGATGTCATGATGAAGTGCATTTTAATTGTATGGATTAGTTAATGTCAACTAGTCTCAATATTTTCATCCTTTATATTTATCTGATTCTGTTTTACTTGTAATTTGTGACTAGCATATTGCAGGACGCATGGAGCGAGAGGGAACTTCTGCTGATCTAGGTGTAAGAGGTCAAATACAGTCAGAGTCAGTACAAATAGGAATTGCTATGCAGCATTTGGGTGCGCTTCTACTTGAACTAGGCCGAACTATGTTAACACTGCGAATGGGACAGTCTTCGGTATGTTTTCATTATTTTCATTTGTGATTTGGATTGCTTTCTTTTGACAAAATACTTTTCATGATCATATTCAATTTTCAGGCAGAATCTGTTGTTAATGCTGGACCAGCAGTTTATATTTCTCCATCAGGGCCAAATCCTATAATGGTGCAGGTTTGTCATTTTTGATATATTCACATTATTTGATATTTCAATTAAGTTGATGAAGACATGCAATAAACTGTGCTGAGTTGATATGTCAAATCTTGACTCTAAACATTATAAATAATTAAGTTCGTTCAACATAATAGATTATTGATACAGGATTGAAGATTGGAAAAAAGTCAGTTGATAACCATTTTCATTTCAATACCTTGTCCTAGTCAAGCTGTTTGATGAAAGTTCAGTTGTGCAACATGAGTCTTCAAATTTTATGACCTGAACTTGACTCTTAACTGTTCACGTGTTAATTGCATACTTGGGATTTCATGGCTTAGGAACAATACAAGCTATATTTCTGCTAATATGCAAGGAAAAATAGTTGATATTCATTGAATTATGTTTAAGATAACATGTGATCTCTATTAGGCATTAGTTGAATAGATTGTTCATGAAAGAAGAGGTTTTAAGAATGATAAAAAATTCTTATGGATCTGATTGTATTCAAATGTTTTTGTATAAGGCTAATTTACTCCTGTATGGTACATCAAAGAAGGAAAAAACAGATATCTTTTTGAGACGAAAATAAAGCAAGGTAGACAAAAGACTCGTGAGGGAAATTGAAAAAAAATAGTAAGACTGCAGTCTTTCCGTATCGAGAAGAGTCATTTTATTAAAGGAATTATTGAGTTCTGATATGGTGTACATGGAGTGTACTTCAACATTGTATTCTAAACAAGTTAAGGTGTAGGGGACTGGGCTTAGTTCAGTTCACTATTGAGTACCACAAGTTGCTCATCAAATGGTATCCACATATAATTATGAAGAGTAAACAACACTCGTTTAACCTTTCAATATCAAAGATATTGGTGACACATCTTTAATCCTCTAAACATAATCACAACCAATCTAGTCCATCAACTACTGATAGTGGCGTCAGTTTATTCTTGCAGTCTTAGAAGATAAAATCTATTCAATCTTTAAATTAGAAGCCCCATTATTTGTGTTGTCATGGCGTGCATGTAGAAGGATGTTTTTTGGGGTTCTACTTGATATTTGTACCTTTGGAAACTAAAATGATTGTTTGCTCATATATATTTGTACCTTTGGATAGTCAATTATTATTCCTATGTCATCTATGTTCATGCTAGGAAACCAAAGTAAATGGGAAATTGATAGAAAGAATCGAAAGAGTATTTTTTTTTTTTTTTAATATTACTGAGAATAGCGGAGAAGACTCTCCTCCACTAGTTTTGTCTTCTTATGCATCAGAAACCTCCCTGTTTTTCTTGTTTGTCCAATTTTTATGATACACCCTTTACCAACTTAACCTCCCTAATGTTCTCTAATTTTTCCTCTTCCTTGCATTCTAACATTACCTTACCACCCCTTCAAGTGCAGCCTTGTCCTCAAGGTACCCGTGGCAGGCTTCCCAAAATCTGCTTGCACGGTGCCTGCCTCTATGCATCCATTCTGAACTTCTGTCAAAATACTTTTCATGTTTTTAGATTCGGCTCTATTGAAGGACTAGTATAGCTAGATTCAGAGCAAGCGATTGCCATAGGTCCTCCCTCACCCTATCTCTCCACTGTGTAACTAACTGCTATGACCGTTAGTGGAGTTGTAACTAACTGACTGACACTAGTCAGTCAGCTTAGAGTAGTAACCTGCTACTGCAGGTCTAGTGCAAAGTCTATAAATAGACAATTAGGGATTGTAATCATTTGATCAATCATTCAATACAATTCAGTTAAGATTCCTAACCGATTCAAAGAGAACCTATGACTAGCATACATAATCCTAAGAGGTTCATTGAGTGTTCAAGAGTTCTACTTGAGAAAACCTGTGATTCCTAATCGATTCAAAGAGAACCTATGACTAGTTTGGTTTACCTAATCCTAGCAGGTTCATTGAGTGTTCAAGAGTTCTACCTGAGAAAACCTGTGTTGATGCTAGACGCCGAGCCCACACACTAATATCCTATTTTCCTGGTTTGGTTGTCTAGAATTAGGTATTTAGGTTTATCACTTCCTAATACAACCATCGGGGTGAGAACAAGTTTAAATTGTTAACCAATCTAATATGACGATGGAGACTACTATGTTTTGTGTCTCTGTAGCTGGATGTCGGTGTAGCAATTTTCAATGATCTTAATTTTAAACTGTTGGAAATTCCGCCTTAATTGCGGTCCGCCCCTAGTTGCCTAAATTGCGACCTTTGGTTAGCCTTCATTGCAGCCTCCAACACCTTATTGTGTTGGCTTTGAGGGGGTGGATTTAGTCCCACATCGGATAGATAACACTCTTGAGAAGAGTTTATAAAGAGGAGTTAGGCCCCAAATTTCGACATGGTATCAGGGCCTATTCTAGATCTATCGTTGGGCTTCCTGCATCGTCCATGCTTCAGGCCCATTGGGCCGGGATGAAGCGTGAGGGGGTGTGTTGGAAATTTCGCCTTAATTGCGGTCCGCTCCTAGTCGCCTAAATTGCGACCTTTGGTTAGCCTTCATTGCAGCCTCCCAACACCTTCATTGTGTTGGCTTTGAGGGGGTGGATTTAGTCCCACATTGGATAGCACTCTTGAGAAGAGTTTATAAAGAGGAGTTAGGCCCCAAATTTCAGTATGGTATCAGGGCCTATTCTAGATCTATCGTTGGGCTTCCTGCATTGTCCACGCTTCAGGCCCATTGGGCCGGGATGAAGCGTGAGGGGGTGTGTTGGAAATTCCGCCTTAATTGCGGTCCGCTCCTAGTCGCCTAAATTGCGACCTTTGGTTAGCCTTCATTGCAGCCTCCAACACCTTCATTGTGCTGGCTTTGAGGCAGGCCCATTGGGCTGGGCTGAAGCGTGAGGGGGTGTGTTGGAAATTCCACCTTAATTGCGGTCCGCCCCTAGTCGCCTAAATTGTGACCTTTGGTTAGCCTTCATTGCAGCCTCCAACACGTTCATTGTGTTGGCTTTGAGGGGGTGGATTTAGTTCCACATCGGATAGATAGCACTCTTGAGAAGAGTTTATAAAGAAGAGGCACTCCTCACCTTACAAGCCGGTTTTGTAAAGATGAGTTAGGCCCCAAATTTCAACACAAACACATCATTTTTGTTGTACAATCTAGATCATGGTTGGAGGGGTAACCTTGGCGCAACTGGTAAAGTTGTTGTCATGTGACTGAAAGGTCACGGGTTCAAGTCCTGGAAACAGCCTCTTGTGTAAAACAGGGTAAGGCTGCGTGCAATACACCAAATGGTGGGACCCCTTCCCGGACCCTGCATATGCCGGAGCTCTAGTGCACCGGGTTGCCCTTTTTAATCTAGATCATGGTTCTCTGGGGGTTGATAATTGTGTATGCTCAAGCTCAATCAACTTAAGTTCATCGTTGAAGACTGTAGCATTTTGATGATCAATCTACTGAAATTTGTCTTTATCTGTGTGGTTTTGTTGATACTTTATATATTCACTGTTTTTTTTTTGAGCAAATATATTCACTGTTTTTGTTTACACTGGTAATGTGCTATTTTCAGCCATTTCCACTTCAAACAAGCTCCCTGTTTGGCGGTCCACTTTCTTCTTCAACTCCTGCAACTTTAGGCCCCGTTGGTGTTGGAAGTGCTCCGAGGAACGTAAACATTCACATACATGCTGGTAAGTAAAACTAATTGTACTTCTCCTGGTGAGATATACAACATTTTTTAATTTTGATTCCTGCCAGGTGCCTCTCTTGCACCAATTGTTTCAGCAATCGGCTCTAGACCAAACAATGGGGAAGGGACAAGGACTGAACATCGTAGTGAGCCCGGTTCTGGTGATTCAGGTTCGACACGGGGTTTACCTGTTAGAAATGTCATATCAGCAACTCTCCCATCTAACCCTTCTGGCATCGGAGCTGCTGGCAGCACACCAACTGGATTCAGTATCTCAACTTCACAGCTACCACCCGATTCAGCTCCATTGTCATCTGTTTTAGCTGAAATCCAGTCACACCTTAGAAATTCTGTTGGTAATATGCAAGGAGACAACACAATTTTGTCAGGTGGTTAGCAATTCATTGTTTTATTGTATGTGTAGTTAGTCTCAATACAATCATATTTAACTTCTAAACTGTTCTGCATCCAATTAGGCCAAATGCAATCAACTAGCAGGGACTTGTCTTCTGGATCTGAACCAAGACCTGAACAGGTAAATGAACAGAGAGATACTGCGGAGATAAGCGGACGTGGGGCTTCCGGTGTACCCTCAGTTGGTTGCACTTCTGAAAGTGGAGCAGAGAAGGTACTTTTGTTCATACATGGTGATATATCTATCCCCTACAAGCATTGTTTTTATTTGACTAATAGATAGTCCGATCACAACCAGACCCAAACTGAGGCAATCAAAACCTGTAGTAATGACGACAGAGATGTTTTGGTCGACAAATTTGTTTCAAGTTCTTCCAATCAAGATTTACAAAGTTGTTCTAGTGTAGAAGCAACGGTAAAATCAGAAAAAGTACAGGATGCTCCATCTTCAAGTGAAAGGCGAGATGTAACTGAACCTGCCAAAACTGCTCCTCTTGGACTGGGTATGAGTGGTTTAGAGCGTAAGGTAAGCTTATTGTTTATGTTTTTGTGAATGAGAAGCTTGAATTTCGTAATTGATGCTATGTATTTTGCCAATGGATTTGTTTGTTGGGAGGTTATTTGCATGGTGTTTGAAAATTTTCTGGATGAGTCTTCTCTTTGAATTTATTATATATTTGTTTTTATTTTTTTTGCACGTTATATTTTATATAAACTTGCTGCAGTAGTTCCCCTTCACCCCTTCATATTTTGTCCTCAAGGATACATCATATTTGTTGTAATTATGACCGGGAAGTAAATTGAACACTGAATTATTACTAGGTTTAACTTTTAAGTACTTTCGGTCCATCATACAAATTGACGGGGAGGAGAGATATCTAGATGTCTATCATACGATTCAAATGGGGTGGATGCTATGAAGTCCGGATACGAGATACGATACTGCACCGATACGGAAAAATTTCAAAAATCAAGATACGATACGGCTGGGATACGTTAATAAAAAAAATTATATAATTAAATGTACAATATAATTATAACCATTTTTTTTTAATATGCAAATATATTAACAAACAAAAGAAACCAGTCATAGGCTCGTAGCACATCAACATAAATATAAATAACATTGACGATGATGATTAGTCAATTACATACACAATATATGCCAAAAAAAGCACCATCAGTGCTATACTATATCTGTTAGTGCTATATTTTATCGATCCAAAAAAGAAGCACTATATCCAAAAAAGAACACATCGGTACTCAAGAGTTAAGTTATTTTAGTCAACATTAATTGGGAAATATCGGGGCAGGTATAAGTGCAGGATAATTATCGGATACTCTCCTGATAGGTCTCCTGATACGTATCGGGAAATATCGAATAATTATTTTTTAAAAAAATAAAATTTAATCTTCAGATACTCTCCTGATACGTATCGGGAAGTATCAGACAAATATCGGTGCAGGATACGCAGGGGATACGATACGTCATCTATTTTGAAGTATCGGGGCTTCACAGGGTGGATGAAATGGTTGAATGATTGGGGTGGGATGTGTGGTAGGAGAAAAATACCTCACAAGGTTAAAGGGCAATTTTATCACATGCATATAAGGCCAACAATGTTGTACGAAACTAAGTGTTGGGTGGTAAAAAGTCAACAAGAAAGTAAACTTAGTGTCGCAAAGATGAGTGTTATGATAGATATGCAAAATAGGACTATAATACAATTGTTAGAGAGAAAATTGGGACAACTTCCATAGTAGAGAAAATGGTGAGTTATCGTCTTAGGTGGGGTGAAGGGAGACCAAGGAAAAGTATATGTCAAACCATTTAGAGAGATTTATAGGTGAATGGTTTGTATTTGGACCTGATACATGGCAAGAATTTATGGAATCAATTGATGCATGGATTAAACTGCACCTAGTGTAAAAGGGTTTGGCGTTGGTTGTGGGGATGACATGGTTGATCAGACCTTATAAGCCATTCAGCTGTTTAACCTGGGAGTCTCGTATTTATGTTTTTATATTTTGCCAGTTAGCATGATTGGTAATTTTAACATTCTTTTGAAGGTAATTTTAGTGCACATCAATCGTTATATTAAGCTTAATATTTGGGGATTATCATTAAAAAGAGTAGATCTCTTGCTGACATGATAGGAATATTTACTATGTTTCTGTACCTATGAAAATAAATCATCCCTTTTGCTGCATGATCTGCTCTGCATGATTAGGGTGAAAATCGCCCTATTCCACCCTTTTTCAACGGTGATTTGTGGGGCTTCTTTATTTTTTTTGGAGACATTTATATATATTTGATTTTCTAAACTTTTTACTCTAGGGATGGCCAATGGGAGTCATTTATTGATTGATTTTTTTATACGGGAACATGTAATGTAATATAAAGGATAAAAAAAGTGAAAAAAAGAATTGATTTGGAGGCAGAAGCATGATGTAAGGAGGATAGGAACCTTATTGAACTGCATGGAGTGTGTGTTGCTTAGTTTTTATCACATTCGCAGTATAGAATTATAAACTTGACACATTTGTTCATTAGCAAAGCCTTGGTGAACATGTTTTGAAACTTCTTCTCTTCTCTTGTTTTTTTATTTTTGTTTTTATCAAATTTGCACGTCCTCGTTCATGACTCATCCTCCATAAATGTGTGCACCACAACAGAGACGAACTAGACTTCAACCTCCTAAAGGCGCTGATGACGGATCCTCCAGTTCTTTCATCAATCAAAGTCAGGAAACCAGGACAGATGGTCAAAATATATTGCAAACACTCGGGGGTCAAGGTTCTGCTGTTAATTTGATAAATGCTGATAGGCCTCAGCGACCCTTGCCCACCAGCGGTAGTCAGATTGATGTGGCGGGTTTAATGTCTCAGGCTCTAAATAGTCCTGCTTTGAATGGTTTGTTGGAAGGGTTTTCACAGCAAACGGGAGTTGACTCACCTGATGGCTTAAGGAGCATGTTGCAACAGTTCACACAAAGCCCGCAGATGATGAACACTGTCAGTCAGATTGCCCAGCAGGTTGGCAGTCAGGATATGGGGAATATGTTAACCGGAACGGAAAGAGGGCAGAGGGGTGGTGTTGACCTCTCAAGGATGCTTCAACAGATGATGCCTATTGTATCACAAGCCCTTGGTGGGGGAAATCCTCCACCACTATTCTCTGCTACAGAACCAGAAATCCCACAGAACATGGTTAGCCCGATTGCCCAGCAGGTTGGCAGTCAGGATATGGGGAATATGCTAACTGGAACGGAAACAGGGCAGGGTGGTGGTCTCGACTTCTCAAGGATGTTTCAACAGATGATGCCCATGATACAAGCCCTTGGAGGGGGAAATCCTCCACCACTATTCTCTGCTGCAGAGCCAGAAACCCGTGCACCCTACAGGAATGAAAATTCTGATAATCGAAGTTTGCAGGTTTGTATGCATGTACTTACAAAAAGGCATAGTTTATTACTGCATTTGCATGTTTTGGTTGTTTATTTATGTGAGCTGTTAAGATGAATAAAATTTATTTTGGCTACTTATTGGCATTAGATGAAACTGAGTCCTTTTCAGCTCATACTGTACTACTTGAAGCTTTAAGTGTATTATGTAGATAAATATATCGTTTCATTCATAGGGTGAGCATTAGCTGCAAGTTGGCTGGCCTGTTTGTCCTGTAAACCAACCCCTCTAGGGCTGTAAACTTTCAGGCCTTTCTGATATAGTTGGCTGGCCTGTAAACTGACCCTTCTATGTCTCTTAATTTTTCTTTATCGTTAGATGATTAAAAAATATTTTGGACTAAGATCATGAATAAGATCTGCCTCACTAGTTGTAAGTAAACATAAACTTCTGCTATTATAGTTGTTCTATTGTGACTGTTTCCTTCTTTCTCCAGGTTGACCTTCAACCAGTGGCTGATAGGATTGATCGCCTGAGTCCACCTACAGACATCTTCCGTGCTGTAGCTGAAAATGCAGTCCAGCTGTCTAGCAGTGAAAGGGCTTCTGATGATCTTTTGGATGAGTTATGTTGCAACGAGAGTCTTGCCGGCGTAAGTATATGTTTGTATACTTTGGTGTTTGAATTGCTGATACGTAGTCTACTTTTATTCTCTTGCTTGATTGTTTGTGCACAATCACATCAAAAATTTAATTTCTTTCTTGTACAGGAATATTTGGAGATGTTGCGATCTGATGTAAGTAAGCTGCTCGAAGGACGTTCTGGGAGGGACAAGTCCTAATTTAAGTTTATGTGCATATGAATTTGCTGCTTCATTGTTTCGTGTCAATCTCCTAACGCTCCAGAAAAGTGCTAGAAATGAGTTTTGGCGTGCTGTGCCCTAAATGGTTTATTGGTTTGGATCATTACCTCCAATTCATGCGCAAAAATTTAGCATACACGACATGCTTAACAGTTGTATCCAATGTTGGATTGAGGTGATTAATGGCCTCCACTGTCATACTTTGATGTAATTGTGACTAGCTGACAGTGGATGCTTTGATTAAATATTCCTGTACATTTGTGCTTTCATTTTTCAGTTATGAATGACTAAATCTTGCGAATGCCTTTTGTTTATTGTTTTATTAACGAGAACCTTCGGTTGCAAGTGAGCGGAATGAAGGTGACTTTATTGCTATAATCTCTCGGTAAGGGATGAGATCTTCCTAAAATAGAAAATAGTAGGAGGTAATTTGAGCAGTGAGAAGTGTGAGTATAGGGAGGAAAAAGTTAAGGTGGTTCATATTTAAAAGTCTCTCAAATGGAGAGGGAACACGTATTTATAAAGGTGACAATTTACTCTTTAATCGTATACACAATTGTATTTATACGTAGAATGTCGATAGATGTTGGAGCAGAAGGGGGTCATTTACGCTATATTTCACTTGGGTGTCATTGATCTTGGTGTCTTTGTTCCTATTTCTTTTTTAACCAATCAATTTTCTTTCATCTAAATTATTTTAGGCTTAAATGCTCTTTTGGTCCTTTAAGTGTTTAGTTGGTACCAGGTAATAAAAAGTTGATGTTCTACAATTTTCTCAGAGATTTCGGGTAATCTGGTCAGGCTCACCAAATTTCCAATGAACTAAAGGGCACTGCCTTTTCTGTGGTGGAAAGCCGGAACCGACATTTGTAGCTCCATTTTGATTAAACTTTGGGGTCTTAATTTGGAAATGAAATTGCCAAGGAGCTTATCTAATGAATATGTGATTCGAGTTTGATTTTAGATATTTCTTTTAGCCTTTTATTTAAATATATCATATCCAGCTATTGAGTTGGAGGACTTGTGTGTATCATGTTTATCAAAAGCAAATAGGAGTGGGATTTGCTTGCTAATTAAGATCATTTTGGTACTTTAAGCCTGATAATAAATTTTTTTGCACTTTTGTGAAAATAATATGGTTGTAGCTTCTTAGAATTTGGAATGAATTCATTCCTGCAAAACTGCCTTATAAAGCGAGAGGTTTCACGCTTTATAAACTCATTTTGGATTATACTGGCTTTGATTTTTCCCAATATACCATTAACATCATACTTTTGGGTTTGGTGCTTGGAAGTAAACGAGGGTGATCGATCAATAAGCTCTAATACTATCTTAGAATTTAGGTTCGACCTAACTCATAATTTCAAAATTAGCTTGTAAGATGAGTGACGTCAATCTTTCAAAATTATCTTGCAATACGAGAGATGCCACTCTTTATAAATTTATTTTTAACTTTATTTTTTAGTATGTGAGATTTGGGTTTTTCCCAATATAGTTTTCCAGTCGCGTTCCTTAGTTTATATTGTTGTTTTTTGAAGAACCTTAGTTTATATCTTTAGTTAACTTCATTTATTTATTTATTAATGACGTTCAATGGTACTAAGAACTTCCACAATGGTATTAAGTTTTCACAATGGTAGTTCTTACAATGTTAACAATATTCACTCTAATGCTCTCTTTTAACATTCATTTTTTTATCACGTAAAATGATGAAATGATGCGAATGTGATATTGAATATAGAAAGAAAAAAAACAGATGACAATAGAAAATGAACAACAATTTTTTATTCGAGAATATCCACTCATTTAACGATATAAGAATAAATAGTTAATTTAATCTCTATAAACTATTAAAATCAACTAAAATGTTACTAATTATATTGTCATCCATCAATTTGGTCTTTAAACCAGTTCACTTTGAGACTTTGGTGATGCATGAGAATAGACAGTTGATTGATTTTAATAGCTTAAGGGCCACATTTGTGAGAGTGAGAGGATAATTTAGAAACTAATAATTGATTGTTTATTCATGATTTAATTTTACAAGGCGTACATGATACGTGCAATGGTGGATTCTACATTACAGAGATTAGAGGCATTTTTCATTATGTAAGAAAATATATATAACATAAACTAAATACTGCAGTACAACATAATTAATATTGTCCCAATCGTCGCTGCATATATGGATGCTTGGTGCATCTGTCTGTCGAAGTCTGTATAATAATATGATTGAACGTATGGTATGGTATATTATAAATTCGTCACATGTGAGGGGATGGCCTACCTTTGGCTTCAATATTATATATAAATACAAAACCAATAGCATCAGTCACTGACTAACCACAGTCGTCAAACGAAGCCATGTGATCATGCATTGAGGGAGACAAAAGCACATTTTGTAATTGTATATGACCCCATCCATCACCGACACCTATTTCATATTCTTGTGAGCTGCTGTACATAATCGTTGACATTTTTCACAACTAGTCAAGTAAACTTATCATTACAACTTATTACCTGCATCATACATTTTTTTAAGAATGAAAATACTTGATTGTATTCCGACTCCAAAAATGAGGGTTATGTGTTCCCGTTGATCGGATGCATTATTTGAATGCCCAAGTTAGATATCAAACTTTTAATTTCAGTCTAAAGGTAAAGAGTGATATATACTAGATAAAAGAATTTATTTATGTTAAATGGAAAAGGATGCGCCTCGTTAAAACTTATAAACACCAAAAACCCTTTGAAAAGAAAAGAAGAAGACACAAGTAAGAAAAAGAATACACCATCTTGTTACAAATTTAATTGAAATAAAATTTAAGGTGTGTGACATTCCAAGACATCACATAGGGTGGGGTTTAGCATGGAAATGGAGAGTTGTTTCCCACCATAGAAAAGTTTTTTTTCAACCATTAGATTAAAGAGGAGTATCAATTTTATCATGGACTGCCTACACCATATTTTTTCCTTGATCTTTTACACTTTTTTTTGTTTAGATCTAGAATTTTTTTCTTTCCTTGATAATTTGGTAATCATACTCTTGTGCTCTGTCCAATTTCAACATTGATTTCATTATCTTTATATCATGATCAGAATCAGACCTAACTTTTCTATCGCTCTATTACGTATAAGGCAAAAAAGCTCCAGATCTGGAATATTCTCATGCAATAGGGTCACCAATATTCTCATGCACATGAACATTCTTGTTCATATTCTCAAAGTGTAGTTGAATTTCTATTGATGCATCATTTTGTTCTTCCCCTTCTTCTTTTTGTGGTACTTGGAACTTTTGTTTCATTGCTGTTTGTGATCTTTTGAACCACACGGTTATGTGTTTTTAATGAAGTTTTGCACATGATTGTAGTTAAATTGTTGCGTGTTAATACGCAAAATGATCCAAATGATGATGATGAAGCTAGTTTGGATTTTGATGGGATTCTATCATTGAAGAAGCAAGTTGATGTTGCTTCCATTACTATTTTTTTTGGATAAAAAATATGAAAGTCTTGAGTGTTTTTTTATTCAATAATGGTTAAGTATATAAGCATGGAAAGAAAAAAAAATCAGATCTGAAAAAAAAATGTAAAAGACAAAGGAAAAAAATATGGTGTAGATGGTCCATGATAAAATAAATACTCCTCTTTAATCTAATGGTTGAAAAAATACTTTTCCATGGTGGGAAACAACTCTTCATTCCCATGCTAAATGCCACCATCACATAGATATTTCTCACAAGATTCTCGAGCGGATATGCTTCTTTTCCCAATGTTGAGATGATGTGATATGTTCATTTCCAACTAGTTGCTAGCTTCCCATGCCACATGTCTTTCCCTTTTTAAAAGCGTGCTTAGTTTGGTCCGAGTGGTCCGAGGTGTATTCTTCTTATAGGCCAACTTGAAATGATGTTGGTGTTGATTCGACCAATGCCATTGCATATGATCCATACAAGAGTTTGGAAGGTGTTTTATGTGTGAAAGATTAGATTGTAATGTGACATGTCCATAGAACTACTATTAGATCTTCATCCCATTCTTCTTATGTCTCATCAAATATCTGTTGTAACTTGCAAATGGTGCATTGTTTGTAGATTCGACCTGCACATTTGTTTGAGGGTGCTCAAGTGAGACAAAGTTTAACTTGATCTTGAGTTCATCGTATAAATCTTGGAACTTTGACATGAAAATTGAGTTTCTTAGTCTGTCATGATAGTTTGGCTGAGCCCATGTAAGTAGATGACATTTTTCATTATGAATTTGTGAATCCTTTCGGCTATAATGGTGGATAAGGGATTGCCTTCTATCCACTTAGAAAATAGTCAATGACAACTACAATAACTTTAAACTGGCCCGATGTTTGTGGGAATGATTCAAAGATGTCGAGTCCCCATGCATTAAAGGGGCATGTTGCGACAATTTAGTGAAGTCGTTAGCGTGATTGATATGATGAACCTCTGACATTTGTCACAATTCTATATAGTTTATTTACAATCTGCTTGTAAGGTTGGCCAATAATATATTGGCAGACCTCTGAAGCCAGGGTCTTTGCTCTGCAATGGTTGCCAATGATTCCTTTGTGTATTTGTTTCGTCACATATTATGCTTCCTATTCTTCGAGACATGACAATAAAGGTTGGGAAAACCCTATCATGTATAACGTTAGTAATGATAATGTACTGTGCTACAACTCCCTTGACTTTCCAAGTTTGCTCCTCGTCAGTGGGAAACATCTCATTTGAGAGGTAGTCTCGTAGTTCCTCGATGCACGTCGAATTAGTGGTCACGATACACACTTTTTTTTTTTGGAATAGATGTTGCTTGCATAGTTTGAAATTAAAACCATAGGCTTATGTTGGCTAGATACCTTCATACTTTCCAGTTTATTCTTCTTTGGTATTTCAATCTCGGGAAATGAGATTTATGAAGACTTCTTTAAACTTTTGGATAAGTATCCTGACCTTTTCCAACTAACTAACCAGGGCTTATTCTCTGGCATGTTATTCGCCACTGATTTGGTTAACAAATAGTTACGAATCACTATTAATTTGATAGTGGGATACTCCCATATCCCAAGAGAGTTGCATTCATGATATTAACGATTAATATTCTTATTATATGTTGCCACTTTCGAAGATGAATCCTTCCAAAATAATTCCTTATCCACTTCCATTGATATGGGATCTAGAATCTGATCATGAACAAGGCTCATTGTTTTTTGCAAGGAGGATGCGTCATCTTAACAACAAATTCCGCTAAGACTTGGAACTTAATTGCTTCCCTTGGTTGAAAATCAATCTGAATTTAGAAAAGCTTAACTAATCAAGTCACCATCCTCTTTGAAAGTTCAAGTTTTTGTAAGACTTTATTGATCGAAAAATTCATGTTATCTAAGCCTCCGAGCTGTAATCACCAAAACGTATACCAGTTTCTCAAATTTCTGGTATAATGTCTTGACTCATAAAAACACCTTGCTAACTAAGTACATTGGATAATGTGCTATTTCTCTTTCTTTAACTAGTGTCGAACTAATGGCTACCCTATATATTTTAATTGAAATGTCAACTTCTTGCTTGGAGTTGTCCTAGTTAAAACTAAAGGTGATGAAGGGTAGTTGGCACTGTGGGGTCCATTGAAACCATTATGACTTCTTTAGGTCTTGATAAAATGGTAGTGAACGATTTGCTGACTTAGAGAGAAAAAAAGATATGGATATTGTGAGACCCACCAATCGTTTCCCTTCTTTATGTAGGTTTAGATTCACATCTCAAGGATGGCATTGCACTTATCAGGGTTAATTTTTATTGTCCTTTGAGTAATCTTGAAGCCTAAGAACCCTAAAATTACACTTCTTGGGAATAATCCTCCTCTGTTTCGATAATTGCAACGTTCATTCTAAAATTAGTCATTGTTGAGGGGAACTTTTACAGTCTCCCTGCTTTGTAAGTGCAATCTCTTCCATAACAATGTAGTATGTTGCTCCTTTTCTTAACTTGCCAAGAGTATTGGAAAGTCGTCGCCAATGAATCAACAAATAGTCATATTTTGAGACCTGACACTAGTAAGTAGAGTGTTATAGCATGGTTTAAATTTGTGATCAAACATGTTTCTTTGTTGAAACGATCCATGAACGAGCTCAAAGATTCTTTTGGTTTTTGCCTAAGTTTTACCAAGCATGTAGATATTTTTGTGTTATCTTGTTCATTGTGAACCAAGTCATGCATATCTCCTTCAATTGTTTCCAAGACTTGAACCTTCTCGGAAGGGGTTAGAACCATAAAAAGCGGCTCATTTTAGAGTTCATGGAAAAATGTTTCACTTGAGAGTATTAAAGGATTGTTGTAGGTTCATTATGGAATTAAGGGAAGTCGGGTGCTCTCAAGGGTTTGTCTTTCTGTCATAATCTTCCAAGGTTGGGAGTCTAAAACACATTGGCATGTCTTCTTTGTTAATTTTTCTTAAAAAAAAAAGTTTCATTGTTGCATCATCCATCGAGGTGGACACCCCCTCTTTACCGAGGTTGACACACCTCTCCCTAGACTTGAACCTTACTATTGGGTCACTTAACTCATTATCAAGTAGACTTCTTTGTTGGATAATCCATGAGATAATTGGGTTGGTCCGTTTAGGCTCGCACCATTATAAATTTATTTAACATAAATAAATATTTTTAAATATTAACAATTAACTTAAATCCACTATTTTTCTATAAAAAAATTAAACTGCATGGACCTTTTTTAATGTTCCATATAAGGTTGACTTCATCCTCAATTACCCTCGTCAATTTTTATTTGTTATTTTTTAATCTCACAAAGCACCTTGTACTTTTTTTTTGGTCCTAAAGACTTGCACTTTTTTTCTTTATAGAAAAAAAAGAGAAGAAAAGTGCACTTTTCTTTTTATTCTCGCAAAGTTACTTGTTGTAACCTTTATATTATAAAATACTAGCAAAAATGTCTGTCTTTTCGCTATATATATCGCGTTAACGTTTGAAAATTATGATTTTTATAAAATTTTGATTTTGATTAAAACTAAAAATATAAATGTTTGTTGCTTTCAAGTTATAACAAACCAAACTAACCATGATTATCTATTTCAATGACACCAACAATATAAAAAAAAATATAATTTAAATTCTTTTTTTTTAATGACACCAACAACAATCTTTATTATAAAAATAACTTGTTTAAGAGTATAATTGAGATAATAAAAAAGTAAGTATAAATATACTCATATAGTTTGTTACACTTTTTAAATGATAAAAGAAAAAACTAGACTTAAATATATTTATATCGTGTTCGTTACAATTTTTTAATATTTAAATTTATTCTTATCTATTTGTTACATGTGTTATTTGTATTGAAAATTGAGGATATTTTTGTAAAGAGAAAAAGTCAGCACAAAAGAGCTGAAAATGATTATTTTCTTTATATATATAGTATAGATTAACTTAAAATGTTTACATTAAACTATTTTTCAAAATAATCATTAAAATAAACTAAATCAATATTTGAATTTTCTTCATGAATTATTCAAAAAGAATTTTTTTTGTTTTAAATTTAAAAAAGTTTGCCATTCATGTTGGTCAAATTGACAAGGAACGTGGTTTTTATTAAATTAATTCTCATGTAAGAATTTTATGAATGAAAAAAAAAAGGTGTCTCCTTAAACATATTGACCATTTGACTTAATATAAGTAAATAAAAAATGTTATATGATACAAAGTATAGTACAAAGAAAAAAATGATCTATTAGGTATTTGTGAAATTTGTTCTTCTTTTAATTGTTATTTTATTTATTAAATTATTCAAAAATAATTTTTTTTGTTTTAAATTTAAAAAAGTTTGCCATTCATGTTGGTCAAATTGACAAAGAACCTGGTTTTTATTAAATTAATTCTCATGTAAGAATTTTATGAATGAAAAAAAAAAAGGTGTTTTCTTAAACATATTGACCATTTGACTTTTTCTTTTTTTACTCACTATTTCACTTAATATATGTAAATCAAAAATGTTATATGATACAAAGTATAGTACAAAGAAAAAAATGATCTATTAGGTATTTGTGAAATTTGTTCTTCTTTTAATTGTTATTTTATTTATTAAAATCGTAAAAGTTAATATTTTAAATGATTGATATATAGTTAAAAATGAGGTGAATACATGGTTTTTTGACTGGAATTTAAATTGGTCAACTTGTGGGAAAAAGAAAATCTATTGGCTGGAGTTTCCCTCTATATTTTAATTTTACCAGTACCCTTTTACGGCTATATATATATTTGATTGATTCTTTGATACATGATACATATACACTCTGTACAACACTCTTGTCCATTCCTGGCCATGTGCTGTGCGGTGCGGTGCTGTGCCCATTTGATATGATATAGATATACACCTTCCTCTTCCCTTCCCATTTATTTATTATTTATTGTTAAAAAAGTGTCTTTAAGTTATCTAGCTTCTTCACTTGGAGTTCATTCATTCATTTGTGGTAGTGAAATGGCACTGAACTTGGTGTTATTATGTGTTAGTGTTTACCTCTTTGCCATCACTACTACTACTATTGTTGCTGAAGATCCATACAGGTTCTTCAACTGGAACGTTACCTATGGTGACATTTATCCACTTGGTGTTCGCCAACAGGTATATTTATGTCTCAACTCTCACTTTCATCCTTATACCTTATCGGATCTGAATCATTTTGATTAATTAATTGATTCATCAACTATATCGACCAAATTTAATTTGTTATGTTTTGTGACACATGCAGGGAATACTTATCAATGGCCAATTCCCAGGACCAGACATTCATTCTGTGACAAATGATAATCTCATTATCAATGTCTTCAACAGCTTGGACGAACCTTTTCTCATTTCATGGTTAGCACATTTCCTATATAATTTCTATACCATTTGTATAAATAGCAAAAATAATTAAACAGGAAAGCATGTTATATATGTTATTAGTGTTGGTTTCTTTTAATGATGTTCTGGCCAGTTAGTTAGTTGCACGTTTCATATTCATCATACTAGTACTACATTTTAGAATGTTTGTTTGTTGGGTCACACCACTTGTATTGTGTTGTGTGGCTGCAAAGGATAGGAAGGAAAATGATGAAACCTTACAAAACATACACACACACACTATCATCTTATCTCTTGTAGTACTATGCTGGTCATGGTGGGTCAACCCGCCAATTTTTCTAACATGGATGGATCCACCCAGATCTACCAGCTTCACTTGTGTTACTCTTATAAATGTTATTTTTATATTCATATATATGGTGATGGAAGACATTTTCACAAGTAATTAATATTCAATTCCAAATTAAGTAATTGGCCAGCACTGCAGTTTGGAAAGTTTACTCTATTACTTTCTAGTATCAATCACTTTGAATTTCTATTCTATGCTTGCTTGCTTGCCTCAAAAGTCTTTTTAAATGGGTGGGGCCCATTTACTTTAATCATGCTTTGCTGTTCTCCTCTAGCTAACCATCAAATTGAGCTAATTATCTCCTTGATTAAGTGAAATAGTAGTATATTAGGGACCACTTTTTAAAACTATTGTGATAATAACTGATAAGACATATAACCTTGCAATTGATTAATAAATGATGACATGACATGACATGGCACAGGAATGGAGTCCAGCAAAGAAGGAACTCATACGAAGATGGAGTGTTTGGAACAACATGTCCCATTCCACCTGGAAAGAACTTTACATACATACTTCAAGTGAAAGATCAAATTGGTAGTTTCTATTATTTCCCATCTCTTGCATTCCACAAAGCTGCTGGTGGTTTTGGAGGAATTAGAATCCTAAGTAGGCCAAGAATTCCAGTTCCCTTCGATGATCCCGCTGGTGATTACACTGTCCTCATTGGAGATTGGTACAAGTCCAACCACACGGTAACTAATCATTTACTATCTTCTTCATCATCATTTTCATTTTCAATATATTGATTGTATTGTATTATGTGACAGGATTTGAAGGCCCAACTTGATAACGGAAACAAGTTGCCTTTCCCTGATGGAATTCTTATCAATGGTCGTGGGTCTGGAGGATCATCTCTCAATGTCGAGCAAGGTACTGCATTACCTACATGAATAAGACTCATAATATAATGTTGTTTTCCTCAACATTAGTACTAAATTTGACACAACTAATATTTTTTTGGCCCTTGTCATAAATGTTACAGGAAAGACTTACAGGCTTAGAATATCAAATGTGGGATTGGAAAATTCACTAAACTTTCGCATACAAAATCATAAGATGAAGCTGGTAGAAGTGGAAGGAACACACACCCTCCAAACCACCTATTCCTCCCTTGACGTTCACGTGGGTCAATCATACTCAGTTCTAGTAACCGCGGATCAACCTGGTCAAGACTATTATATTGTTGTTTCCTCTCGATTTACCAATCCGGTACTCACCTCCACTGGAATTCTTCGCTACAGCAACTCTGCAGGCCCAGTTTCAGGTCCACCCCCCGGTGGACCCACCATCCAAATTGACTGGTCCTTGAACCAAGCCCGTTCTATTAGGACAAACCTGACGGCAAGTGGACCAAGACCAAACCCGCAAGGATCATACCATTACGGCATGATAAACTTAACAAGGACAATTGTACTATCAAGTTCAGCTGGACAAGTTAATGGGAAACAAAGATACGCAATTAACAGTGTGTCTTATGTTGCCCCCGACACTCCTCTTAAGCTGGCTGACTTCTTCAAGATAGCAGGTGTTTACCGTCCTGGAAGCATCTCTGATAGACCTAGTGGTGGTGGTATTTACCTCGACACTTCTGTTATGCAAACTGACTACAGAACATTTGTTGAGATTGTTTTCCAAAATGACGAAGACATCCTTCAGAGCTATCATCTTGATGGCTACTCTTTCTTTGTTGTTGGGTGAGTATGATTTTCCATCACACACACACACACATATATATATAGATCATTTTCATTTGTTTAAAATCAGTCATCAATCATCATATTAATAACTAATCTATATATGAATGTTGCATGCAGTATGGATGGAGGACAATGGACAAGTGATAAAAGGAACCAGTACAATCTTCGAGATGCAGTTTCGCGTTCCACGACTCAGGTATATCCAAAGTCATGGACTGCTATCTATGTTGCACTTGACAATGTGGGAATGTGGAACTTGAGGTCAGAATTTTGGGCACGGCAATATCTTGGGCAACAGTTTTATATGCGTGTATACACAACATCAACATCACTCAGAGATGAATACCCTATTCCTAAGAATGCATTACTTTGTGGTAGGGCAACTGGAAGACATACTCGACCCCTTTGATGACTTAGCTAGCTACCACATGAATCAATAATACTTAGCCTTTATTAGAAGAATATGATCAAAAAAGCAGCTACCTTGTCTGCTTCTTCTTTTATTGTTCGATTGCTTTCATTAATTATTGATGGAAATGTATTACTTGAACTATAAATGACCCCTACTCGAGGTCACATTCTTTCTCATAAGCAAACAGAAACAATATAATATATTATATTCCATTTATAATCTTTCCAAATTTTATTATTATTGTTACTACCACAGAGTATAGAGTAAAAGTAATGATAAATTTGACCTTGGCAGAGCACTCTATGTCATCCATTTAACCGCTCTCACAGTACTAGAATATTTAGCTATGGAAATGCAGAACTTTAATTTCAGTTTGATTGTTTTTGTTAACTAAGTATTGAGTGAATTATGCATTTATAATATAATAACATTTTCCTTTTAATATAGTTTAAAAAATAAGATACCATTTACATTTTATTTTCCATCATTAGTATATGACAATTGAAACACATGATGCTTGCTGGATGCAAAGAAGAGAGTTTGAGTGAGAGTAAGAGCATCACTTTGGTCCTCAAATTATAATGGTCAGTCAATTTTAGTCACTAAATTTTCCTAATAGGCAAATATGTTTTTGAATAATTTGTAACACGTAAATCATTTTAATATCTTTTTCCATTACAATAAATGCTTATGTCATAGAGATCATTTTGTCCGAAAATAGTTAAACTGCACAACGACTAATTTACGTATAAATGAGAAATTACCTAGGATAATTTGCCTATAAATGAAAAATTACGAGGGACTAATTTGACGTATTTTTAAATTTCAAAAAATTTTATTTTTTTTAGGGAAAAATTTCACAATATTAAACAACAAAAATAAATAATTGGACCGTCAATATTCTATTAAAGACTTTCTAGCCCGTTTATTAGGGTTAAGATTAGGGATGTAAATGGATATCCATGGATAGTGTGATATTCATGTCCACTCTGTTGGAGAAATATGAAATCCGTACCCTATCCATATCCGCGCGGATATCTGTTTCGCGGGTAATCCATGAATTTTGAGGTATCTACATGTTTATATAGATATCCATGGATAACATTTATAAAAAAAAATGTTAAATTTTTTTACCTTCAAATTAAAAGCAAAAGTTCATTACATCCATTTTCTTTTCTTTTTAACAAAACATAATATCCATACATTACAATAACAATTAAAATCATTCACTCGACAAAAACATAAATAAAGTTTCTTACATTTAATAAATATAAAGTTCTTTGATTTAACAAAAGTTTAAATAACGCTCATCATATTTAACAAAAACAAAGTTTTTTACTTCACAAATCCCGATCACTTTCACTTCCTTTTAAAGAAGAGTAATACATATTTGAATAGTCATGTAATAAATAATAACACTCACAGTATCGAAGATTTTTGCTTAGGAAGTTGAAAGGAATTAAGTATATTTATGTAATTTACTCGATTTAATAGAGGTATCAGTATCCGCGGGTGTGGATACCATTAAATCCGCATTTGTATCTATTAATTAGCGGGTAGTTAAAATATCCGTTTATTTTATCCATGGATATCCATTAAGGTATCCGCTCCGTGTCCGTGGCGGATTTTATCCGCGTACCTCCGCGGATGCGGATTATTTTGCCATCCCCAGTCAAGATCCTCTTCATTTATAACTTTTTTTACCCCGCCTATTGACCCTTTAGGATGGAAAAGCGCCTTACCCATAATTTTGTGTACCACCCATCCCACTAGCTACTTAAACAAGTACTCCCTCTCACTCTGATATCAAATATAAGAAAATATTTTTTAGTAGGTATAATTTTGATATTTGTGCAAATTAATTTATAAAATATAAAATGAATTGCAGTTTACAGAGTTAGAGTTGAGTTTGGTGATAGTGTAATCCTGGGAGAATGGAGTCGGAGTCGGAGTCGGAGCAGCAGCAGCAGGAGAAGAAGGAGTTAGAAGAAGTGATTAAGTCTCTTCCTTCCGACGTCGTTAACGACCTTCTCTCCCTAGGGGTGGGTAATCACTTCGTTACTTCTTCTTCTTTGGTTCTTCCTAATTAATTAATCAATTTCAATTTCAATTTCAATTTCAATTTCAGTTATGTGTGCGGTGCATCTTTCGTGTGTTTAGAGTTGAAGCCAGCAGCGTGTATGCTTCTACATCCCTATCATCACCTTCCCTATTATTCCCTTCTGCTTCTGTTTCTGCAACAACAGATACAGATGATAATAATAATAATAAACTCTGCACCCTTTGCTTAGGGATCCTTCAGTTTAGATTTCACGGTGATAATAATAATAATAATAATAATAATATCCCTCTTCTCATTTCTGATATGGTTAAAAGTAAAGGCTATCACTCTCATCATCATTCCTTTTCCCTTGAAATCTACATTCCTTCTATTATCCTCAACAACGATAACACTCTTAGGCAATACATCAAAATCAAATATGGTTCAAGACTTTGCTTCAAACATAATACTACTTTCATCTCTGCTAAAGATGCTTTCATGTTTTCTCTTCTGCCTCCACTTCAAACTCTCCTCGGTGGATGTAAATCAAATCAACAGGATGCTTCTTTCCACATTCGTTTGACATGCACTGCGTCTAACAAAGCTTCAGATGATAATAATAATAATAATAAGAGAAGAAAAACAGGTTTCTCCACTTTTATCACTCTTCTTCTTCTTCCTTATAATCATTTCGTATTTCCCTCCACTCACAATTTCAGACATTTTTATAGATGAATGCAATTTACTTGGACTCAAGACTACTTTCACCCCTTCTCTTCAAAATGAATCCTCTCATTGCTGTAAATTCTTGTTGGAAACGGTAATACTTGATTCTTCTCCTTTGAATCATGTTTCTTTTACTTTCATACCATAATCAAAAGTTCTAAGCCAATGAATGGCAGACTCTATTACTTCATTGTCTATTATTATGATTATATAGTTTTCTATTGCTAATTGAATTTTCTTGCTTTTTAGCCAAATGAACCTTGCCATTTTACTTACTCTTGCGACAGAACACCCTTATATTTTGGTGGAAGATACCTCAAGGTAATGCCTTTGTTATGTTATTCCCCTGTTTTCCTAATTGAACTAACATATTGCAACTCTTAACTATATCAATTTTCTTTGGCGTCCTCATATTTTTATTTTTTGAACATTAAGATGGAAAATTTACTGCGATATCATTGGCTTTATTAACAAACAACCCCATCAAAGATCAAAATCTGGGATCTGTTATGGCCTTTATGGCTAGTAAGTGCTCAATAGACTGTTGCCATCTTAAATTTTGCTATATACGATTCCTCTTTTTCTTACCCGACCGCATTCTTTGGTTCCTCTTTTTCTTACCCGACCTCCCATTCTTTCTTCAATTGAGGGAGTTCCCATCTCTGTCTTTGATCTCTTTCTCTTTTTCACACACTTTTTTCCTATCTCCTTACTACCTATTTTTCTTATGGCCTGGCCGTTGTTGATGCTGATCTATTTGCTATTTCTCAACTTCCTTTCTCTCGCCATGTTTGTGTAATACCTGTATATTTTGATGGAAGGTACCTGAGGGTAAAAAAAATATACTATAACCAGTTTTCCCAAATGTGGCACCAATAAGCTTACATATTCAAATGTGCTGATATGCATATTACACATACTAAAAACTATGTAGAGATGTTCAATTGTTGTCTTAATGTCATCTGCAAGTGTGCTTTCTTTTGTTTGACCAGTTGTCCCAGAAAGAGATTCTCGTATATGGAATCTAATTTCCATAATTTTTTCTGGACATTGGCATATTTCTATGACTTTCAAAGTAATGATCGACTAAGATTGAATCTAGCTTGTGCAACCTAAAATTTATACTGATACTTTCACACAGTATTCACGGAATGTGAGTCAATCACGCTGGATCATTGATGATGAAAGAATGGGGGAAGCATCAGTTGAGGTACCGTCTGCTCTTGCAAATTTCAATCGTTACAAAATACTTCCTTTTAAAGTTGGTTGTGGTAGGTGACAATAGTGTATACTTATGTAACTTTGTAGGAAATAATTGGTGAAAACATACTTCAAGCATGCCAAGCTGATAGTTTCAAGTTTCATGCTGCTGGAAGAGAAGATATTGATGTACTAAAATTCATGGTTTTGATGTATTATTTTTAAAGTTTATTGGTGGATAAATTTATCTGATGTGTAATTAATCTTATAGGTCCGAATGCTGGGGCCAGGCAGGCCATTTCTTGTTGAGGTGAAAAACGCTCGACATGTCCCATCTGAACTGTCTGTAAAAGATATAGAGAAAAAGATAAATACCACGGAGAATAAATTGGTAATGTTCTAGCTGAATTGATAACATTTGTATGTCCGTTATATAATTCATGGCGAGTAAATGCACAATGCCATATGTTCATGTAGGTTAGAGTGAAAAATATGAAACTTGTTGGGAGTCAGGGCTGGGACCTTATGCGTGAAGGCGAAGCTGAGAAGCAGGTCTTGCATTTTTCTTCTTAATCGTATACTTATTTTATGGTCAATGATTTGCAGCCTTGATTCATTAATTGTTTCATCCGAGTCATCCTTACTATTATAATCTTCAAATTGTATAGAAGCAATATGCTGCTTTAGTGTGGATTTCTCGTCCTCTGAAGGATGAAGATCTTCAACATGTGACATCACTCAAGGATTTGGTGAGTTTTATGTTTTTGTATATTACTTGTTAAGTTTTCGCCGAACTTGTGCTTTGTAAGAAAAGTTTAACATAAACTGGCAGAACTTTGGTTATTATTTCGGTCTCTGCATGATTGATATAAGTTAAGTAGAGCTCAAAGATGTGTCATCTTTTATTATAACACATCCTGATTGTAAATTTTACTCGTTTAAATCTGTAATTTATCCATATAATATGCTTGCTCATTGAATTCATTTCTGAACATTGCTTATATTGACCCTCCGTTGCATGTTGTCTGATGTATCTACTCGGTTCATTTTCAATCAATCACATAAGTTTGTATCAAAATTGTACTGCCTCCATTTCAAAATGAATGTCGTTAAGGTTTTTACACACATATTAAGAAATGCAATAAATTGAAAAAAGATAATAGTAATTTTACCAAATTATTCTTATTAACTATTGTTGTGTTTCCCACTGTCATAAACGCAAGGTGAAGTATAATGCTTTGGGAGTAATATCCATTATATTATTTGGATGGTACAAGTTGAAAAAAATTATTAATACTACATTGAAAACTAAAAGTGACATTCATATTTAAAACAATATTTTTTTACTAAAGTTACACTTATTGTGGAATGGAGGGAATATATATACAAAAAACTATTGAAAATAATAGGACCCATGTAACAACTTCAAGATTAGATTGAAATCTGTTAAGCAAAAATGTAAAGACTTAAAATGAAAAATTGAACCAGATATTAAATTTCATATTCTTGACTCCTTTGAAGTTTTGCTGTAGCTTGACCTAGGTCTGTTTTACCCTTGGATCATGCTTGTAATCATTGGGATAATCTCTTGTGGGATTTCTGCATAAGTGGAGTTTTTTGTTTTAAATTGCAACTCTGGAAACCACGTAATTTTCTCTTGTTTTGTGCAGAAAGTTATGCAGAAGACCCCAATAAGAGTGCTACACCGTCGCAGTCCTTTAGAGCGGGAAAAGATCATTCATTGGTATGACTATATATTGATAATTTTATGCCAAGCTCACAATCAAGGCCACATTTAAACTATTAACTGAAATTTTCAATCCCTTCTGTTTCTCCAAATCTGTAGGATGAAAATAGAGACTATCGCTGGAAGTTCCCAATATTTTCTTTTGCATTTGTGTACACAGGTATTGTTTTAATGTTCTCTCTTATGTATTGTAAATGAAAATTCTCAATGACTGAATTTAGTTTTAAATTAGAGCTAGACACAGTTATGTTTAACAACAATAATTTGGTAGCTCCAACCATAGGCCGTTAGACTTGATTTGCAATGAATGGTGACAATTTGGCAGAAAAGATATGTAAGCTGGTTTGTACTATAAGTACTTTATTTGGGCAAATGGAATTACTATCACATAGGAGTAACTGACTGCCATTTTGTCTAGCTAGAGTTCTGAGTGATTTGAGCTAGAGGACATGGCAAGAGTACTATTCCCCCTTGTACCACCCCATCAATAATTATGGGTCATGATAGTCAGCCAAATCTGTAATCACTAATTTATAAAAACTCTGCAGGCTGGGACCTATATCAAGGAGTTCGTTCATGGGGATCTTGGACGCACGCATCCTAGGTATGACAACAAACATCAAGGCTTCTGGGAATTGAAATAATATTTATTCCTTACAGCCATTTCTATATATATATATATATATATATAATACTACTGCATGCCCTCAACTAAATAAATACCCAAGGCTTATGGGAATTGAAATAATTTATTCTCTGTTGCTTTTGGTTTTGCAGCATTGGATCTATGTTGGGTTGTAGAGCTGAAATTTTGCAACTTGATGTGACGGACATCAAAATGGAATGTTTTCTGACTTAATAAGGGTATTATTGCCCCCATTTTTAAGTCTTAGTTCTTATTGATTTAGATAGAATTGGTTTTGAGAGTGTCACTTGTATTTTGTTTTTTTTGAACAATTGACAGTGTTATTGTTAAAACATGAATTCATACTGGAAATGATATTTTATTTAAGAGTAGGAATCTAACTTGATATTCCGAAGTTTACAACACTCGCGCACACTCCGCACTAACCATTTGCAGTAGACTCCAGTACTATTTGAAATGATATTCTAAAAGTGAGTTTAAAATATTGAACTTGGATGAAATTATGGAACTACCATGGGTTGAACAAGAACTGGCCGCTCTGTTTTGAATCACACACGATGTGTCCATTGCATAATTCGGTTTCCATATTCTTTACTTTCAGTCAAATAATAACATCAAATTCACGTTCATTCATGTTGAAAAGTGTTTCTCATACGATGAGAAAAACATAAATGAGTGAAATACTGGGGTTTTTGACTGAGTGAGTCTTGAGCTAACTATAATTCGATGACTGACAGAATTATTATCTTCAAGTTGAGCAGCTTTTTTCCAGTTCTAGTAAACTAGCATGTTCTCCTGAACTGTTCCTTCTCGTACTGCCAACCCTATTATATTAGTCCTCTTATTGCATGTTTTGCTCCTATATGGTTACTTTTGAATGAATTAATTTTGGCAGAAATCGAGTTACACTTGCTTTTCTCGTGTCAATGTAAAATGAACATGGTATTACTGAAGTTGTAAACACGGTTGAATTGAATCTAGAGAATTATTGTTCCATAATAATATGGAGGCAGAAATTGGCCACCTCCTAACATGGTTTTGATTGTGTACATTTGGAAAATAATTATCATCTAAAAGTATATCTTTGAAACATGTATGCGTGATTTTTCTAGAAAATTTGAAGGTGAAGAGTAGCACCCTAATATGGAGGCTCGTATTATATCGGATCCAATTCATAAATGCTTTGAGTAAGGTCTACAATTCTTAAATAATATACGTTTGGGTCGTTTGGGACATGCTGACTAGTGCCCCTAAGAAATTTGTTAAGGAAACAAAAGTAAATTTTATATAGATAGTTTTATTATATTTGATTGCTTAACAAGTGTCACAAGGTAGTTATCATTTTTCTCTAAGTTTTTTTTTTAAGATCGATCTCTTTAGAGACAAGTATCACATCACTCAAACCTAAAGGTTTGTAAGTTGCCAACTACAAGCTGTGGACATTACAAACTAACAATGTAACCAGATGATAGAGGTCTTGTGATTTACATCCATCCAACCCAATAGATGGATTGTCCTCAAAGAAGGCCCTCAAATGAGTCAAAATAAAGGGGTTCGACCCACGTCACTTCTGAGGATCTTAAGTATGCAGATTCTCGATCAAGTTTATGTTCAACCACTTTCTCTACTCAACTACAAAAGAATACTTTCTCTACTGAACCACAAAAGAATAACATGATAAAGTTTTCAATGGTCATATACAACTACACTGTCCAAATATTTCATGGAAGGAAGGTTGTTCCATTCCTATAATACAAGGGGGTAAGTACATTTTTTTTATATAATAGAGGGAATGTACAATTTCATATTACAAACCTATATAATGTAATGATGTTATTAAAGAGTGATAAATTTTCTAATGAGAATGTCCCGCCTCCTAAAGAAATCACTGAAAATAACTATCCCTCTATGCCACCACTGCCATCAAGACATCACCTAATGCTGATTCTTTCTTATCAATTGTCATGGGTGGAAAAGGAAGAAATGAAGTTGCACCACATTACTCAATCCAATGAGCCTCTAACATCTTAGCCATAAAACCATACCGGTCAGCGGCTTCATCAATCTGCAGTCAACAACTTGTAAGTATAGCTTACCAAGCCAGTACAACAATACAGAATGGAAGCTAGAAAAAAAAAACAAATTTATTACCGTTTTCTGTGTCGGACGCCCAGCTCCATGTCCAGCCTTGCATTCAATTCGAGCAATTATTGGGTTCGTCTGGGGACTTTTATCCAGGCTAGTAACAAGGACATACTGCATGGTCTGATCAATATTTGGAATACAAGTTAAAAGTTTTGAAGCTTGCAAATTAAATTCATAACTCAATAAATCAGAATGCAATAAATTCAATTATGGGAAGCAGACAAACCGCCAATAGCTTCAATGAATGTAATGGCACAACACGATCATCATGATCAGCTGTCAATAGCATTGTTGATGGGTACTGAATCGACTTATCTGGATGCTGTTCCCATGGTCTCCGGACATTATGCAATGGTGAGTACCTGAAACACCATAGTATTATCATAAGATGTCACATACACATATATAGTCTTACATAACAGCCTGCAGCAACACTTAATAGCAAAACTTTCAGATATCTGTTTATGTAATGTACAGTTTCATCTTACTATTTAACGATAGGTTTAACGAAACTCACTTGATTAGCCAATGAAATTCTTCTTCCTTGTCAGAACAGCCAAAATCTGAGGTCCAAGCATGACCTGAATAACAAAACACCAAATCAATATACAACATTACTTTTACAAAATAACAAACTAGTAGACACTACAGAGAGGAACAAACCTATAGTGAATTTATGGAACCGTAACATGTCCATAACACCAACATGAGCCAGTGCACAACCAAAAAGATCAGGTCTCTGTTCAAAATGGGGAACAATAGTAAATACAGCTAGCTCAATGCAGGGAGAACAATACAAATGCAACTTCCAATTGAATAGAAAATGAAACAAACCTGATTTATGCAAGCACCAACAAGAAGTCCACCATTGCTTCCACCTTCAATGCATAATTTTTTGGGTCGGGTATAACCGGCTGATACAAGGTATTCAGCTGCAGATGTGAAGTCATCAAAGCAATTTTGCTTTTTCGAAAGGGATCCTGCTTTATGCCACTCCTCTCCGTATTCTCCACCACCACGAATATTTGCTATGCAGATAACAGAACCTAAATGTCTTGCGAGGACAATACGACTGACACTGAAAAATGGTGTAAGACTGACGTTAAAACCACCATATCCATATAACAAACAAGGGTGTGAACCATTCAAAATTATATCCTTTCTGGAAACAATGAACATCGGTATCTTGGTTCCATCTTTACTAGGCGCAAAAACCTGAAATGTGTAGCTTTATGTCAAACAATCGAACACAAGCAAATGAAACAACAATAAACAAACAGATTCCATAAGCGGCAATGTCCACACTCATTAAAACAAGTAATGATATTTTACAGGGCCTAATTTATAATACAAACTTTGAAATACAATAACAACATATGCACATGGTTGAGTATTTTTCTTCACTTAATTTCTTACCTGATTGACGTGAAAATCAGAGCGATCAAACCCAGGGACAACAATCTCACGAAATATCTTCACATCGGGAATCTGTGTTCCTAGGTTGCATTGATATATGATACCAGGAGTCAAAAAGCTTGTAAAGCTAAAGAAAAACACACTATCTTCACGCCGTGCAGAAATTTCACCAACTGTGCCTATGTCAATTGGTAATTGATGCTGCAGGGAACCTGTCTGTAAGTTTCTTACTTGTAGAACATATTTCACATCACTCAAGTAGCTTACTATCAGTTGGTTACCGTTTACCACATATGCCGACCCGAGTACATCTTTTCCAGATTCTTGGATAACATCAGTCCAAGTATTTGGTTCTCTCAAATCTACTCGGACTAGTTTGTATTTTGGAGCATCTTTATTAGTTAAAAATGTAAACACGGCATCATCATTTGCAATGGGCTGATACTTGGCATCAAAATTATCAATAAGCTTAACAAAAGGGAGGAAGGAATTTTTATCCCGAAAACCTTCCAGACCATTAGGAAGTTCGGACAAGTCAAAGTAGTATATTTTGTTAACTGGATCACACCCCTCTTCAATAGAGAGAAGAACATACTGCAAAATCAAATAAAGTTTTTAGGAAATCAGTCACATGTTCTCAACCATACAAAAACAAGGAAAGAACAATACCTTTCCGTCATCAGTGACACTTGCTCCAAACATATATTTAGGGTTGTGAGGATCTCTCCAGCACAGAATATCTTGTGATTGGTCCGTACCCAGAAAATGATAATATAGCTCATGATAAAGGTTAGAATCAGTCTCAGTCCCAGCATCTACTACTTCCCCATCCCTACATTGTAAATTAGTAAAGTAATAAATCAAGAAAAAGGAAAACTGATCCTAGTCCTTCCTACCATCATCAGCAACGCTATGATTCACTTGCTGTTATTGAGAAGATCTCCACATAAATACTTAACCGGAAATATGAATTGCAAAACAGAATAACAATTTGAAAGCAACGGCTTACTTGATTGTTGGAGCCGGATAGCGGCTGTAAAAGAAACCTTTGCTATCATGCGTCCAACTAATAGAGGAAAACTTAACCTGAATGAAAATAAATTCCAATCAATCTTGATTCACGGTTCAACTCTTGAGTATCATTATTTTTAAGTTAACAAAACAGTATGAGATATTACTCACCCACGACAAATTATCAGGTTCAACAACCTTGTCATGAACACGCATGACCTTTATGGTGACCCAATCACTACCGCTTGAACTGAGCCCATAAGCTAAAAACTTAGCATCTTGGCTAATCGAGAAGCTGTTGAGTGAAACAGTACCATCTTCACTAAGGACATTGGGATCAAGCAAAACATCGGCTTCACCCTCGAAAGTATCCTGAAATAATTAACGCAATGGTATTACTAAATTTACCTAATTTAAATTGGATACATACATATAACTTGAATAGAAGTCCGGTAAGTGCAGCAAGCTCAGATGATAAAAGGTTGTAGAGACATTTGATTTGTGAGAGTTTATGGGTACTACCTGAACATAAAGGACGCTCTGAGGTTGAAGACCAGTATTATGGAAGTAAAAGTAGTGATTATCACCTCTTTTGAAAGGAGCGCTAAAGCGAGGATGATCAAACACCTTTTTGATTGTTTCACCAAGTTTGGGTCTACAATCACATGTCTTCAATACTGAATCAGTCAACACAACCTGTTTCTGTACAAACTGTTTGACTTCTTCAGCATCAGGATTTTCAAGCCAACGGTAAGGGTCAGGAACATTAACGCCGTGATAGTTGTCAATGACGGAGTCGTCTCTGTGAGCAATGGGATATTGGATGGTTTCATTAAACACAGAGAGTGAACCCATTCTTCTTCTTATGTTATTGTTATTGTTGTATAAAGAAGAAGAAGAAGAAGAAGTGTTGGTGGTAAATAAACGAGAAAGAAAGTTTGGGCATCTGATGCTGCTACGGCAAGAATGAAGAAGAATGTGGCGGGAATGGACACTAAATGACAACATTATTTCGCTTTCAATAGGGACCAAATTCCTTTCTCAGAGACTCTCGCTTCTATTCATTTCACATTACAGGGAAAGGAGGGAAGGATTATGTCGCCATTTTCAACCATTATGTTGTGTCCTCTCACTTGTAAGGATAATTAATATATTTATATATATTCATTATTTTTTTTATTTTTTTTTTGTTTTTCTGTCACTTTAACCCAGATTACATAGACATTTTATATTATATTGGAGTTTGAACCTCAGATACATCATATATTCATCTATTAAGATATGAATTTCTTTTGAAGAATTAAGGTATGGATTGCTAGTCTTTAGATTACATGACATAAAAAATAATTTTTAAGGCATGATACTCAAACACTTTGCTCTTACATGTCTCGTGCTTACAAGTTAGTCTACCATCATAATAATTTAGAGTGACATGCTAAGATCACGTTAAAGGCACATGACAACCTGAAAAAATGACAGATGAGTCAAACACATGCTCGCCACATGGGCGAGGTCAACATATCATAAGGGCATCCTGACGAGAGATCTTTAGTCACAAGACTTCACATAGCGGACCCTTGACGCCCTTATCCAAAAAATGGTCCTCTCACATCATAGCGAAAAGAAGGGAGAGCTCAAATGATGAATACATGCCATAATCCCTAGGAAGGAGGGAGCTAGCAGTCCATTCGTTCTACTTTCTACTAGGTCAAGACTAGTATAAATACATCAACCATAATCAATCAATTCAACTATCGTACTCACTGCAAATACATAAGTATTTTTAAAATATACATTATTTATTTTTTCTTTTTCTTAATTTTTTTCATGTGTGTTAAAATATTTTGACCATGGAAGACTTTTACAAATTTTATCTCATCATCATCCACTTTTGCTTCATATGTTTATGGAGGGAACTTGCTTCATATATATATATATATATATGAGATTTGTTAGAACACGCCCACTGGTTTTTTTTCAAGTGAATATCTGTCACTGTTTTTTCCATAGGTATTGTTTTAAAAGGATGTGTTCAATGAAATCCACATGTTGCATGTTTCGTGGGAGCTTTTCAATTTTGCCTATGAATCACAGCAGTAAATTAAGAAAATCATAAAATGAGGAGGTGTGGATTTTTTTTACAGTGAAACGAGTGGTTAACAACATTAATGGGGGAGGTGTCAATTTTTTTCAGAGAAATGGGTGGTGTAATAAGTCTAGTAATTACTATTTCCAATAACTTTTCTATTGAGCACCCCCACCCCCAAAAAAAGAAAAAATGACTGAAAATAACAAAACTTCTCAGGCAACTGTCATGCCCTCTACAGTATAATGTTATTCCTTTGTTATCAATTGTGATTGAGGAAAAGGAAGAAATGAAGAAATCTCGCGCATTACTCTCATCCTTATATCTGGATTTTGACAGCTCTACTCAATCCAATGTCCAATGAGCCTCTAACATCTTAGCCATAAAAGCGTACCTGTCAGCGGCTTCATCAATCTGCAGTCAACAACTTATTAGTACAGTATAACTTACCAACACAATAACAATGAAGCTAAAAAGAAAACAGATAGTATATTACAATTTTCTGTGTCGGACGCCCAGCTCCATGTCCAGCTTTGCATTCAATTCGAGCAATTATTGGGTTCGTCTGGGGACTTTTATCCAGGCTAGTAACAAGGACATACTGCATGGTCTGCTCAATATTTGGAATAGTACAAGTTAAAAGTTTGCAACTTCCAAAATAAATTCATAAATTATGGAAAGCAGACTAACCGCTAACAGCTTCAATGAATGCAATGGCACAACACGATCATCATGATCAGCTGTCAATAGCATTGTTGGTGGATGCTGAATTGACTTATCTGGATGTTGCTCCCATGGTCTCCGGACATTATGCAACGGTGAGTACCTAAAACAACATACTATTATCATAAGATATCACATCACACACAGACACACAAATAGTTCTACATCAAAGTCTGCAACATGTTTATACATTATAATATACAGTTTCAACTTAATATTTAATGATCGGTTAAACCAAACTCACTTGATTAGCCAATGAAATTCTTCCTCCTTGTCAGGACAACCAAATTCTGAAGTCCAAGCATGACCTGAATTACAAAACACCAAATTAATTTTCATTATTACTATCACAAAATAACAAATGAATACACATCAAGACAAACCTATAGTGAATTTGTGGAACCGTAACATGTCCATAACACCGACATGAGCCAATGCACATCCAAAAAGATCAGGTATCTGTTCAAAATGGGGCACAATTGTAAATAGAGCTAGCTCAATGCAGGGAGAACAATACAAATGCAACTTCCAATTGAATAGAAAATGAATCAACCTGATTTAAGAAAGCACCACCAAGAAGTCCACCGTTGCTTTTGCCTTCAATGCATAACTTTTTGGGTTGGGTATAACCGGCAGATACAAGGTATTCAGCCGAAGAAATGAAGTCATCAAAGCAATTTTGCTTTTTTGAAAGGGATGCTGCTTGATGCCATTCCTCTCCATATTCTCCACCGCCACGAATATTTGCTATGCAGAAAACAAAACCTAAATATCTTGCTAGGACAATACGGCCGACGCTGAAAGATGGTGTAAGACTAATGTTATAACCGCCATATCCATATAATAAACAAGGGTGTGAACCATCCAAAATAATATCCTTTCTTGCAACAATGAACATTGGGATCTTGGTTCCATCTTTACTAGGAGCAAAAAACTGAAATGTATAATTTTATGTGAAATAATCAAACACAAGCTAATGAAATGAAATAAGACAAAACAGATTCCAATAGACAACAATGGCCATGCTCACATAAGAATAATTAAAACTCAGAGGGCCTAATCTATAATGCAACTTTAAGCTTGAGTGAGTTTCATTTTTACCTGATTGACATGAAACTCAGAGCGATCAAACCCGGGAACAACAATCTCACAAAATATCTTCATATCAGGAATCTGTGTTCTCCCAATGTTGCATTGATATATGATACTAGGAGTCAAAAAGCTTGTAAAGCCAATGAAAACCACACTATCTTTACGCCGTGAAGAAATTTCACTAACAGTGCCTATGTCAATTGGTAATTGATGCTGCAGGGAACCTGTTTCTAAGTCTCTTACTTGTAGAACATATTTCACATCACTCAAGTAGCTCACTATAAGTTGATTACTGTTTACGGCGTATGCTTCCTTGAGTACATCTTTTTCAGATTCTTGGATAACATCAGTCCAAGTATTTGGTTCTTTCAAATCTACTCGGACTAGTTTATATTTTGGAGCATTTTTATTGGTTAAAAATGTAAACACAGTGTCATCGTTAGCAATGGCTTGATACATTGCATCAAAGTTATCAATAAGCTTGACAAAAGCAAGGAAGGCATTTTCATTCTGAAAACCTTCGAGACCATTAGAAAGTTCGGACAAGTCAAAGTAGTACATTTTGTTAACCGGATCACACCCCTCATAAATAGAGAGCAGAACATACTGCAAAATAAAATAGTCAGTTTCTTAGGAAATTTGAAGTCATAAACATAATGAAATTGCATACTTGGACACACTAATGCACCTGACCACGGAAAATCAAATTATGCCTGACTTATAAAGCTTTGACTTCAACCATAGGAACTACAAATTTGATGATTATCTAGTAGAAACCATAGTTCAAATTTGCAAGTCAGAAAAAATGAAGACCAATGTTCGGTGTAAAGGAAAAACAATATCAGCGTATGGTAACTGCCAATGCAATAATTAGAATATTGCAACGTTTGAAAGTTTAGGCTTTCATGTGAAGATACCTATATTTATTTAGCAAAAATACCTATTACCAACCTCATGACATGAAATTAATTATAACACTCATCCTTGCATAAAAAAATATGTCTGGCAAGGCTTAAACATATATATAAGAATAAACATGTCATTAAAAAGAACAATAACTACTAAACTAGTCACACATTTTCTTACTATGTACACAAAATGAATGAGTATCGATAATATTGATGGTTGAAAATTATATGAAAGCATGGAAAAAAATGGTACCTTTCCATCATCAGTGACACTTGTGTCAACATATATTTAGGGTTCTTAAGATTCCAACACAGAATATCTTCCGACTGATCCGCACCCAGAAAATGATAATAGAGTTCTTGATAAAGGTTAACAGTAGTCTCAGTCCCAGCGTCTACTACTTCTCCATCCCTACATTGTAAATTAGCAAATAATCAATCCAGTAAATACAAGACGGATGCTAGTCCCTCTTACCATCAGCAACAAAATGATTCATTTGCTATTATTCATAATATATCCACATAAATAACAGGAAAATATCAATTGCGAAACAGAATCACAAATTGAAAACTTTGAAAGCAATTGCTTACTAATCGTTGGAGCCGGGAACCTTTGCTATCATGTGTCCAACTAATAATGGAAAACTTGACCTGAATGAAAATGAAAATGAACCACAATCAATCAAGATTCATTTAAGTTAAAATAGTATGAGATAGATACTACTCACCCATGACAAAGTATCGGATAACAACTTTGTCCTCAACACGCATGACCTTTATGGTGACCCAATCACTACCACTGGAACTGAGTCCATAAGCCAAGAACTTTACATCTTTGCTGACTGAGAAAATGTTGAGTGAAACAGTGCCATCTTCACTGAGGACATTGGTATCAAGCAAAACCTCTGCTTCACCCTCCAAACTTCTCTGAAATAATTAACACAATGGAACAAAACATGCTTAATTTCAATTGGATATATTAAACGCTTAAATATGTAAATCGTCCATGTAATTTGACGTGTTTTTGGTTTTCGTTCCTGTATCTTTTTTTGTTTTAAAACAACCCCTGTTAGTTAATAACTTTTTGCTTTTCATCCCTCCCGTCAAACTCTGTTACAAAAACGCCTTGCTGGCTAACGGCGGGTGACGTGGCGGGTACTGACTTGGCCAAACACGCTTATGTGGACTGACAGATGATCCATGACTATATTACAAGGACCAAAACCAAAACCAAAAACGAAAAAGTACATAGGGACGAAATTAAAAACACCTAAATAACAAAATTTGAAATTTAGGTGGCCTTCCAGAAGATCCCTGACTATATTACAGGGACCAAAACCAAAAACGAAAATTTACAGAGGGACGAAATTAAAAATCACGAAGTTACAAAATTTTAAATTAAAAACCCTTGTTGTTTCCATCTTCTTCCTCTCTCTTTACCATATTCTTCGTCTTCTTTTGAGCCCCTGAAATTGCATGCCCTGATAACAATGTCTTCATCATCCATTAAGTCTTTTTCTTCAATTGAATTTCACAGCTTCTTCATCGTATGAAACGAAATTAAAAATCACGAAGTTAATAATCTTTGTCATCTTCTTCATCTTCTCTCTGTTGTATGGGTCTCATTCCAACTTGTATTGATTTTGTTATGATAATATGGAACAAGGATGGATGTACCAACTCATATACTCAATTCCTTCCTTGGTCACCTCACAAGAAAATTAATAATAATAACATAAAGCACAAGAAGGATGTTTCCATTGTTCTTCTTATCCTTACAATTCTAATCTCAGCCTTCTCATTTCTCATGTGCTTCAAACTTTGTCATAATTCCATTAACAAGCAAGCATACACAACGACAACAAAGAATGGGAATTTGTTTTACATATGGAATTATGATGGAAAAATAACATATGATGACATTATTAAAGCAACAATTTGACATTAGATATTGCATCGTGACAGGAGCATATGGAAGTGTATACAAGACTCAATTATCGTGTGGCAAATTTGTCGCCTTAAATAAACTACACAACTATGAAGCAGATGTACCATCTTTTGATGCGAGTTTCAGAATTGAAGTGAGAATATTATCAGAAATAAAGCAGATAAATATTACTAAGCTTTATGGATTTTTCTTGCACAAAAGAATCATGTTTTTGATCTATCAATACATGAAAAAAGAAAGCTTGTTCACGGTTTTGTATGATGATTTAGAAGTTGTGGAATTCAATTGGAGAAAAAGACTTAATGGATGATGAAGACATTGTTAGCAAGACATGCAATTACAATGGTGCAGAAGAAGAAGAATATAGTCACGGAATATAGCAGGACATTGTTCTCGGTTTTGTAACTTCGTGATTTTAAATTCCGTCCCTCTGTAACTTTTTGTTTTTGGTTTTGGACCCTGTAATATAGTCAGGGATCTTCTAGAAGGCCGCCTAAATTTCAAATTTTGTTATTTAGGTGTTTTTAATTTCGTCCCTCTATACCTTTTTGTTTTTTGTTTTGGTCCCTGTAATATAGTCAAGGATCATCTTTCAGTCCACATAAGCGTGTTTGGCCAAGTCAGCACCCGCCACGTCACTCGCCGTTAGCCAGCATGACGTTTTTGTAACAGAGTTTGACGGGAGGGACGAAAAGCAAAAAGTTATTAACTTACAAGGGTTGTTTTAGAACAAAAAAAGATACAGTAACGAAAACCAAAAACACGCTAAATTACAAGGACGATTTACATATTTAATCCTATATTAAATGACACTCTTGAGAAAGGCAACTTACGTATACCTGAACATAAAGGATGCTCTGAGGTTGAAGACCAGTATTATGGAAGTAAAAGTAGTGATTATCACCTCTTTTGAAAGGAGCGCTATAGCGAGGATGATCAAACACCTTTTTGATTGTTTCACCAAGTTTGGGTCTACAATCACATGTCTTCAATACTGAATCAGTCAACACAACCTGTTTCTGTACAAACTGT
>Ga0315914_1000654_pt1 | contig 46114 bp, 25 predicted proteins | sample MpolenodulesMG_FD_203920 | JGI IMG/M metagenome (GOLD analysis project Ga0315914, IMG submission 203920) | Medicago polymorpha root nodule microbial communities from Los Angeles, California, United States - elongated nodules | ecosystem: Host-associated > Plants > Roots > Nodule | place: USA... | reverse complement strand
AAACAAATATGAGATGCAGCAACATAAAGTGTGATAAAAATAAAATAAAAATGCATGATTTATTTATGTCTAAGTTTAATATACGAATTAATAATTACAAATGCTTAAAATTAAAATAAAATGAGAGGAAAAAAAGCGAACTAAACAAATATGAGATGCAGCAACATAAAGTGTGATAAAAATAAAATAAACATGCATGATGGAAATGAATACGATAAAAAAGCGAAGAAAATGAACAAAAATGAATGAATGCAGAGGGGGGGGGGGGTGCAGCAGCATTATGGGGGGTACAGAAAGTAAAACGAAGAAAAAAAAGGAAGGAGGCGCGTGTGGGCCTGTTTTCAAACGGGTTTGGGCCGGTTCGACCCATGAGCTTTGGGTCGGGTCGAGAGAGGGTATATAAGGGTTGAGAGACCCATTTTCTTTCATTTTCCTCTTTTCTTTCTCTCTCTTCCTCTTTCTAGAGAGAGAAGCTCTCTTCTCTCTCCTCTCTATCTTCATCTTCTCCGATTGGAGAAAGGGGTGGCGGCGGTGGTCGGAGGGAAGTCCGACGCGGTGGCCGGCGAGTTATCGCGGCGGCGCCACCGCGTCAGAGTTAAAGATCCTCTTTTTTTTTTAAAATTTTTTCTCTTTTTCTATGTATTTTAACCTCCTTATCCCACTTCTAAACTCAAAATACCAAAGAAAACAAACCACGGCCCTAGATCTACAAACAAAAATTCATACTTTTTTCTTGTGTTCTTTTGGATACGGTCCTGTTGTGGAGACTGTTGGTTGGAGGTTGAAACAGATTTGTATTGTGTTGTCTTTGGGTGTTGTTTTTATGGTTTTGATTTGGGAATGGATTAATGAGGATGAACTTGGTCTCTGCTGTTGATTTGTGTTATGTTACGGTTTCGGTTGTTAAGGTTTTTGATTTGTTTGTTAGTCGTGGAAAAATTGTGTGTTGTGGTTATGGATGGTGTTGGCTTTTTGAGTTATGATTTGATTGAGATAATTTGTTGCTAGATTGTAGTGTTTTGTGTTTGTGTATCTGTGGAATTTTGCAGGTTTATTGATCGTGAAAAAATGGCTGCTTGTGTGTTTTTTTTCTCTCTGTTCTTTCTCTGGCCCTTCAGGTTGCTGTTGCCGGTCTTTTTATAAGGAAAAACCTTGGCCACCAAGGGTAAGGTAGCGCATGACAGCCTGTGTTGGGCTGGTTTGGACCAAAAATTTGGACATTAAAATGAAATAAAAATAAAAATAAAAGACCCCCTAATAATAAAGATTAACAAAAAAATGAACTTAAAAGGAATTTAAATAAAAGACGGAAACTAAAAAAAATGAAAATTGAGAGAAGAGGGCCCGACTCGGAACCAAAAATGAGGTATTTTAAAATACCTCTCTGCCGAAATTTTTACTGAAACTCTGAGCCGAATGACGGATGAATGTAGAGTTAAACGGCACGTGTCAGTGACATCTTAGGTCAAAAATCGGGGTATGACAGTAATTGTTCTCCATATGAAAATTTTGTAATAAAAAATTAGCATCAATTTAATAGTTTGCATCTTATGAAATCTTCTCAATTGAGTGGATAGTCCCTAGATTGTTTTGATAATTCCTAGGTTGCTTAGGTTGTTGATCTCATTTATTTTCTTATGGAATCTTGTAGTAGTAAATTGTGCCTGATGATCAATAAAAATGTTAACAACTGGTGGTGCCACCTCGACGTTGGTATCGACAAAAGGAACCTCAGATTTCACATTGCTGGAAGGATTTTCAAATGGTGTTGCAATAACCAGAGGTGCAACAATTGGAGGTGGAACCCCCACTTTCACATCTTAGGAAGGATTCTCAACTACATGTGGAGGAATCTCGACTTTGGCATTATCAGGATCATCCAAAACTTGAAGTGATACAGTTAACAACACAATTGGAGGTGCAATGTCAGATGCAAAAGTAAAGGAAATGAATGAGAGCATCCATAACTGAGACAACGCAAAACTATAATGAGGAAATCTGGACAATGTTTTGTATTGGCAGGTTTCAAATTGTATAATTCAAACTAGGTTGCCAAATTATAGTCACATTACCTCTGCATTAAGATGAAAACAGTATAACGTCTCTTGATGACCAAATTGCATTTGTAAATCACATTTTTGCCAAAAATGGGATGGCTTTTAGGTGTGTAGAGTGTTTAGAGAAAACAGTGGTGAACTTTTGTCAAGTTTTAAACAAACATATATTTATATATAGGTTTCAGATTATATAATCCTGAAGTTTTCCGTCTTTAGGTTATGTAATCCAAACTTGTGTTTTTCCAATACAAAAAAAAATGTCTTGTTTGAATTATATAATCTAAAACACATGTACTTTTAAAATTTAATATTAATATGGTGCTTAAAAGAAAGTATAAAGAAAAAGAAATAGTCAAATATTAACCAAAATGAAACAATCAACATAAGTCACATTTAGTTGTGGAAAAGAAAAAAAAAAGTTAAATTACACCAGTGTCCTTTAAGTTGAGGTTTGTAACAGATTGATCATTTAAGTTATTTTAGTCATACATAAGTCCTTTAAATTTGTGAACGTTTTCAATCTAGTCATTCTGTCATATCATCATTTTGGTTAACATAATGACTAAATTGAAAACGTTTAAAAACTTTAAAAAGTTATGTATTACCAAAATAACTTAAAAATCAATCTCTTACAAACTTTAGATTTATAGGATATGTGTGACCAAAATAACTTAATATTAATATATTACAAACCTCAAACTTAAAACATGCTCATATAATTAGGGATGGCAATTGGACCCAAGTCCGATGGGTACCCGCAATGGGTAGGGTAAAACCCCGTTTTCATGGGTATGGGCATGGGTCCGGGTAATTACCCGCAAACTTAAAAGGGTACAGGCACGGGTATGGGCACTGAGCTACCCAGCCCCGCAACCCGCATATATGTATTTATATTATAGAATAAATAATTTATATATATTAATTAATTAATTAATTAATTTACCTAACTATTTAAGCTTAAACCTAAACCTAAAAATTGCTTATTACAGTAACCTAAACCTAGCCTCCTATTGCAGTGAATCTTTGCCACCTACTTGCCTTTCGTTGCTTTTTGTTATCCCTCTCTTCTGCTTTGAGGTAACTATATCTTGAATCTCATACTTCTAAAGGGATGGAAATTGGACCCAGGCTTGATGGGTACCCGCAAAATACTACGATTCACACTGTTTTTTTATTTGGCTAAATAATACGATTCATAATATTTTATGAGTTGATTTAAAAAAATTGGATCTTAGTTTTATTTCAATTGTGGTGCTTTTTTTATTGTCTTTGCATAGTTAAAGTGCGGGTAATGGATGCGCGGGTATGGGCAGTTAGGTGCCCATAGGGTATGGGGAAGGGTACTTAAGTTTTTGTCCACGAGAGTATGGGGCCGGGTACAGGTATTTTTTACAAACACGGGTATGGGGATGGGTACTATAGTACCCTGTCCATTGGATACCCATTGTCATCCCTACGTATAATTAAAAAAAAAAAAAAAAAAACCACACTCATTTTGGCAAGAAAGATATCACAAGGGCATAAGACACTCTGAATGACATGATAAATTAGGGTAAGAGACGCCGTCAAACACAGTACACACTCTTATTGTTGCAAATCTGAGAAGCGTACCATTCCGATCTCACTCTTTTTCTTTCCTCTGTTTCAATACCCTATTTTCTTTTTCTTTCCTTAACTTCAGCTTCGAATCCATTATCTCATTCCAACTCAATTCACAAGTCTGTTATTCACTCATTCAATTAATCGCTTGCTACAGATGAAGAATACCAAAAACCACTACTCTGTTGTTGTTTCCCTTTCTCAACAAATCCACGGAATTAAGTCACACTTGATCAATTGTTACTCTCACTTATGTCAAATCAATTTTGCATATTCTCTCTATTCCACCAGATTCTTAAAGATGGGTTTTATCAGCTTGATTTTTCAAAGGTCTTTGTCTTAACGGTGATGTTCAGAATGCCCTACACTGCTCCAGCTATTTTCTGGGAATGGTTGTAGATATATCTATCGTTAACCACCCTTTAATCTTCTCAGTACGAGGCTCAGGATTCTGGACACGTTGATCCTTCACTAACCCCATTATCAACCCCGGAAAAGACAATTTGGTGCGAGCCTCGTACTGAAAAGATTAAGGGAAGATTAAGGGGTGGTTAATGATAGGTAAATCTACAACCATTCTTAGAAAATAGCTGGAGCACTGTCATCAACACCATGAACACCGGCCGTCCTCTCGTCATCATCAACAGGGCCACCGAATGCACCACTCCTGGCCAGTATATGCAGTCTTGCATGTGGCCTGGGGATAGGCCATGATCTGCATAGAGTTTTCATTTCTACAATGTTAGCTATGGGACACTGAACAAACAAAAACTGCTTTCCAATTGGCACAAATGGAATGACGTATTGTCAAACTTGATCTTTTGCAAAAATAAATGTGTATGTCGTGTGGTAATGTAAAACACGATTATTGATAGTATGTGCAAAGATATGTATGGTGTATTAAGTTTTGCAAAGAGAATTAGGGAAAGATAATGGAACTTCCATCTCCATTTGGTAATAAGCATCTAGCAACACAAGTGAAACCATCTAAAAAGCTGTTGTTTTGATTTTTTATTAACTTAGTTGTATTTGTATTTCTGTAGGGTCATAAAATCTTGAGGAACATCCTCTAATTCCAAATTAATGGTGTTCTTTGTTTCTATGATTGTAACCGGCTATGAGACAGAAGGAAAGGTAGAGAAATAGAGAAACTCTATGGGTTGCTCTGAGAAAGTTGTTCGTAGGTGAATGGTTTCAATGCTTGAATTATGCCATTTCTTCGTATAACCCTACTGGTTTGGAGGTGTATTTGGATGGTGTTTGTCATTGATTGTGCAGAATCAGAACAGACCCTAATGGTTTGGAGGTTTACTTGGATGGTGTTTGCCATTGGTTGTGCAGAATCAGAACAAATGGTCAACTTTATGTTATGTCATTCAACTTGACCAAGAATGTGTTATGATCACACAACATGTCAATCCCATGTCTTTTAGCATATCAAATTCTTGGGGTGAATCGGTATCAAGGAAAGAAGCAGTTGTTTTGTTAGGTGGAATTGTGTTGAAAAACATCAACCCAACCATGTATATTATATTGAGCAGTGTGTTTTGTAAAGAGTGAAAGGTAAAAGAAGCTTTTGTGATAGTGAAAAAAAGGTATGAATACAATGTGAAGTGAACAAGGCCAAAGATATGTTACACCATGACCATAAGGAGAGTAACTCACGACTACCATATCATGATTAATGGATTATGTAAGATTAACATTGTAGATGAAGCTGTGAATCTCTTTGAAAAATGTATTACAAAAATATGATTCATAATAGAATAACTTACTACACTCTTATTGATGGCTGAAGTCTCTTTTTCATTTGATAGTTACAAACAATAGAGATGTACTATGTAGTAGACTTGCTATGATTATAGTTTTGATTAAAGTCAGAGTTACTGATGGGTTCAATTTGATATTGTATTCTTGATCTGCTATATCAACTATGTTGTAGTTTTCTTATAATCCTAATAAAATTTAAATCATAAGCATATTTTGTATGCGTTATAATTTTGACTCCTAAATATGTGACTCATGAGATGATTATTTATGCTCTTTTTGCAAAATATGAGGAAAATTAGGTTGGGACATCTGAGTTCCATATGAAATTTTTATTGTTGTTGAATTACTCTGATTGGTTATGAAATTTAGTGTATTGACAACCAGGGAGTAGAGCTGTAAAATGGCTTCATTGCTGCTGATCTCACAGTTATCGAATGTAATTTCATAGTGTATCTATATTTAACGGTTGAAAGATAGTACAATTGTGAAGAATCAAATAATTTTATTTTGTAGCCGATTTCTTGAAGAAAGTTACTGAACAGATAAAGTTGGGCGGGAGAACCATGAATAGGTCTTGGTTCATGGGTGTACAGTTCACATTTTCGTTAGATTTGCATTTCTGTTAGGGAAAGAAGAACCAAAGTCTTTGCAACACGTATTGGTTGTCGTTCCTTGGTTTAGCAATCAAATATGTTGGTGACTAATTTTTCAAAACTTGTCTTTTGACTTTGTTTATGAAAGCCATTTTTCTTGTGTAAATCAGGAAGCAAAGTCATTAGATGATAGATCTGCTCACTAGTTTCTTCTCACTACTGCCATTCTATGTATATGATTGATGATTCATCATTAATATTGTTTATAGATTATAATCTATGATTCTATCTGCATTCATCATATCATATGCATGATTGTAAATGGCTTTCAGGGTCAACCTACTATACACAACTCAGCCTCCAATTCAAATCTGCAGAATTGTACACCTCTATTTCTCAACATTTTCTTCACTCTTGCAAAAGATCTTTACTAGTAACATAATATTGTTAAAACTGAATAGTTTTCAATTACTTTGACTCCTTAAGATATGATTAAGAGTCTGAGTTTGTATATTAAAGTTCTTTACTGTTAGGTTCAATTTGATATTGTAACCATAAAAGTGGTTGATTTTTCAATTTTTGAATAATTTCCCTCTTTCTTCCCATTGTGTTGTTGATTTGCTTCATCAACTTTAAAAGATTTATCAGGCCGTGGTCATTCAAGAATACTTTACTGTTTATTGCTAGTAGATTTTTTTTCTCATTTAGCTGTAATATTCTTGTAGACCTGATATAACTCATATCATACGCCGCATATTTTGTTTGAATCATTTGAGTGGAAAAGATGTTATAGTTTCTAGTACTTTTTGTCTGGTTATTGTTGCTCAATGAATTTGAGCTTTTACTTTGGCTATGGTTTATGAAGTGGTGATTCTTTCATGAAACTCAGTGATCATAAAAGTTATAATAATGAAATAAGTTAATATAACAAATGGGGATTTTATAAAAAGCTCAGATTTTGTTGTTTAGTTTATTGTGAATTATGATAATTTATTGCTTTAATACCTTAGTCGAATCCTCATTAGAGTTGTTTTATAAATTTTACTCTTGATATGATTATTTGTGCTATTTTTGAAAAATATGAGAAAATTAAGGTTGAGATACTTCGTCATATATTTGCTTTTTAAAAGGATAGAAAAGGATGAAACATCTTAGTTCCATATCAATTTCATTCCTATTGTTGAATTTGTCTGATTTGTTAAGAAATTGTGTATTGACATCCAAGGAATCGAGCTATGTAATGGCCTTGTTGCTGCTGATATCAGTTATCATTGTAATTTATTTATGTATCGAAATCCAATTGTTGACTTATGAGCCTTGTCTTTGTAGCCAAACATCTATGTTGATTCTTACAAGGATCTTCTCTGGTATTCCTTACGAAGTTATGTGTTATAGATGTTTTGTAGCAGCTTTACATATCATATTGTTACAAACCAGTATTCCCAAAGCTGGCTTGGTTCCGGCAACTTTGGACTTCCTTTGTATCGTCCATCACCTTCATCCTTCTAGGTGTTGGCGGATATGGCCTAAATAGATCTTATAAGGCTTGAGTAGCCCTTGCCTTACTAATCAGTTTTGTGGGGTGAATTGCGTTTTAAGTCCGAAATCTATGGCATTTGATTGGTGGAAAATGAAAGGGAGGGAAGGGAAAGTAACATAAGAGACTGCAGGGAGCTGCACTCGCAACTGAGGAAATAGGAGGCAGAACGGCTATGGCTACGACAGTGAGAAACGGCCGCATCTGCTCTAAGCATGGAGGTTTATGATTTTTTTCTCTTCCTTTTTATGCCATTTCAGCTAGTTTTGTTTAACATTTCAGCTAGTTTCCTCTAGTAACGTACAATGTGTTTCATGATCTTGGCGTTCTTCCTTCGACATCTCAGATTTGTTCTTCCTCAGAATTTCGTGCCACTTGCATATGTTTTCCATATCATTTGTCTCAGCTGATTTTTCCTTAACAGAGTTCATTGCCATTGCCTTTGCTTGTTATTCTTCATGACTTTGATCAGTTGTCACTGTTTTTTACGTCTGGTGTTCAATCGTGTGTCTACCAGAGTTGTCTGCTTGTTGTCCTTCCCATTTGCATACTAACCTGATCATTTCTTTATCAAAGTTATCTGCTTGTTGTCCGTCCCATTTAAATACTAACCTGATCACTTCTTCAATATTTTCTTCAAAGCATTTATTTGAATTGAAATTTAGAGTTTACCGGAATCATCTGAATCTAACTGTAGACTTTGTGAAGAGACCTGTTTGATGAGACACTGGCCTTGCTGTCATAAATGGTGGTGCTATAAATAAGGATGTAACTTATGAGTTATGTATTTGGTTTCAAAGTAGTTATTTAAGTCTTACCTTTATGACTAACATCACATATATCAGATCTTACAACAACTGGTCAAGAAATTTAAAACAAGTTTGGACTTGAAGAGGTATGCTTACTTTAAAATCCAACCAAAGGTCATTTTTCAGGGCTAGTCTACTATACATGATTCTGGTGTGTCGTTTTTAATCAAAGGCCGTCTCAATGGCCACATATGGAGAAATGGGGATCAGAAGTGCATCATGGGTTTGAACCAGTGCATTCACTAAAGCTATCCCTAGCTCCTAATTGCCGAGCTACACATTCATTCTAGTTTCAGCAATGTCATCAATGTTATTCAGCCAAGCAATGGGGAAATCAGCACAAGAGAAACAGAAAGGTGCAGAACAAATCAGAAGTATGCAGTATGTCTGCACTGCCATATGTCGGTGGCAGTGCCATAACCTCGACAAGATCAGCATGTGAATCTGCATTGCTATCGAAGGAAGAAATGACTCTGATCTCGGCTTAATGATAACATCACAGGTGCTTTTGGTATGCATTCTCTTAGCAAAGTATCTCATTATTTCTCTCAGTGTCCTTATGAGTTTTATCAATTTCATTTTTGGTTGGATCTTTCCATTTTCATCAATGAATGCAAGAGTGTCATGTTTCATTTCCCATACAATAATTGTCTATAATTTCTCATTCATAACTTGTTACAGTAACATGCTTTGAAAAAAAAGTATCTAAGCCTGCCAAAGTTGGTCTATTTCTGATGCTATCTTTGGTTGTTTCAAAACATGAAGGTGAAAAGGTCCATTTTGCGCATATTTGAAGGAACACGTTAAAGAAAGGAGATTTTGTTGATGATAAGTTGAGAAAATGCACCTATAGAATCAGACATTAAGAAACTCTAAAGAAGCTTCTATTTAGCTTGATAGAATACCAACAAAATCCAACTTAGCACATCGTAGAGTTATACAAAACAGTACGTCGGTGGATTGTCTGTCGTGCGAAGGGAATGTTGAAACAACTTCACATATGTTTTGCGATTTTGCATCTTCTGTTTGGTATAGTGTTGGTTGGGCATAATTATGATTCTACCTCCAAACCTGAGCTCGCTCTTTGAATCCTTAACAGGTGCAGCCACATGTAAGAAAATAAAAAAGGGGTATTAGTTGATCTGGCTTACAACAATCTGTCTTATTTGTGAATCCAAGAGTGATAGAATTTTTTCAAACGGGATAAAGGACCCTATGGAGGTGGTCGATGAAGTAAAAGATGGTCATGGCGATGGGGCTTGAGCAAAATGTCGATCAGCCGGTGCTTGTTTTAAGAATGATTCTGGGATCCCAGTAAGTGTATGATATCATGAGCCATACCAGGGGTGATTTGTGTGAAGGAGGGTGTTTTCCTACGGCCTGGAGACTCCTATTTTTTATTTATTTTTTGGTTTGTTTGAAAATCGAGGACGTGTAACAATAACTTGAAGTCCTTGCTTTTGTCCCTAATCTGAATTTTAAATGATGTTTTCTTTATTTGATCCCAACATAGTAAAAAATTGAAGAGGAATCATTCAAATTATCATTGGATTTAGATAGTACTCTATTTAGTTAGTTCCCATAAGGACACAAACTTACACCTAATGCAATTGGAACCTTGTTCCTTGACATTTGGATCCTTTGTTTCTTTTTTTTTTCCCTTCTGATTCGTATTAATTTCCTAAAGCCTCTTGTTTAATGGCAGAATGGATAATGAACTTGTTGAAGAAGAACCTATGTCAAATTGATGAACCTATGTCCTAAAGCCTCTTGTTTAATGTCAGCAGATCTTCACTGAAATTTTAGAGGGTCTTGTATTTATAACCAGTGGCGGATCTCTTTGGAGACCCATGGGTGCCACTGCACCCCATAGGTTTATTATAAATACAATATTAGGCGTATTATTTCATTAATGTTTGCTTGCTGTAGTGGATAGGAAGTCTCCCAGTTTCTCACTAGGCGTGGATTTGATCCTTCCACACTCTTTTTTTATTATTTCTTATTTTATTAATAATATTTTGTTCAAAAAAATGTTCTCGTGGAGACTTGAACCACTACACCAGTCCATAATCTTGTTAATTCTTTGAAACTGTTTAATATATTCCAAAAATATTTGGCACCCCAATGAAAAATCTCAAGATCCGCCACTGTTTATAACTGAGTAGTTTTTTTTAGGGGAGTCTTATTGATATTTAATTAAGTAGAGCTTAAAATATTTAGACCATACAAAATTTGGTCAATAAATAAATGATATGAACCCTTAAAAAAAATGATATTAAAGCGATCTCCTTAAAGAAAAAGAAAAAGAAAAAAAACAATTATTTTTTGAAGGAAAAACAAAAGAAACAATTGAAAATAGCTTTTTTTTTATCCATTTAAAAAGTAATCTTAATTCTTAATGGATAAAAGACAAAAGAAACAAAAAAGAATCCTCAACGAGTATTATAGATATTATTTTTATCCATTTAAATAGGTTTTTATTTTATTTTTTGAATAAAAATAGGTGTTTATTATTTGTTTATTACAAATTTTTCAATGTTTGAATACTGACATTGATTTTAGACATTAATCAATGTTTTCTGCACTGCTTAACATTAACTGCAAAGCATTTAGACTTTATAACAAAATATAATTTTGTTGAATATAAAAGCCATACCCAACTTCAGTCCACACAAATCACAATTGTTGTAGCCTTTCCAAATTTATTTTTCAGTGTAAGTCGAAATGGCTCAATCACTGCCAGCTACTATAGTCCTTGGTCTTCTTATATTCACTTCAGGTACATTTTTTGTTAATATTTTTTAAGCCAAAAAGGGACATATGTTTTGCATTATGTTTAATGTTGTTTACACCATCAAATCAATAAGTTTTACTATTAAATTAAATAAAATATGATGAGATTTAATGATCCCGTGAAAGAAAATGAACATGTATGTGTTGTAATACTATTTTGCTCAAAGAATATTGTTACTAATTTTACAGTAATGTCCGAGGTGAAATCATGCGAGCTAACTAGGATTGGAGGTGGTTGTCCAGATTTATCAAAATGCATGAAAACTTGTCTTCCATGTTATGTTGGCATAGGTCAAATCCACTACTATTGTCGTCATCCTGGTGGTCCAATATTATACGAAACATGTGTTTGCGTAATGGTGAAAGGCGCTCCTTGTCAAGTTCGTGGGTGCCCGGGGAACACACCTCCTGCCGCCGTTGCCGCCAACTACACTCAAACTCAGTTCATGAAATATTTGAATGTTACAACTTAAATATGAATGTACAGCTTCGTATTTATAAAAAAAAAAAAAAAAAACTCATAGCCTTCGACACAACAGGCTATGAGTTTTTGTGTTGAGGATATATGCATGATACTTTATTGTAATATTGATCTATAAGAATTTTCATGTATGCAACATAAGTACATAACATAAAATGTCTTCTTCTTTTTCCTTTCAAAAAATAAAAAATAGCATGTCTTCTTAACAAACCTTTCTACAAACTGCACATAAGAGAAGAAAAGTGTCTGCAATGAGTTACTCGATGACTACTAAATTAGATTTTTGAATCAGCATTGATGTATTTATTTGATAATGACACCTTGAGATTACATTGTTGATGTAATGAACTGATTAAATTATGCAGTCAAAAAAACTTTGAGATTACATTCACCAGCCAACAACTTTTTTGATTCCTTGAGAAACTAATTAATGTGCATACAATAACAGGAATATATTTTTTAGGGGAACATGAATTTATTGTTTAATTGTATTAGGCGTGATTTTGTATTAATTTGAAGAAAATTAATACAAGTTAGAATTCTTCATTTTCCCAACAACATAAAATGATCCTCATCTTTTTTCATCATTTCCTCTTTTTTTTTCTTTTGTTTTGTGTATAAGTTGGAATTCGATTATGATTATTTTTTGGTTTTGGTTATGGTTGATTTTTTTTTCCTATGCGTGAAAGAAAATGATTAAGGTTATGTACAAACATGGACTTATGAGTTTTTTAGTTTATGAGATTTTTTCAATAAAATCTGGATCGCGCTAGGTTTGTATAACAAATATATTAGTTTATTTATAAGTTTGACGAGTTTTCAATTCTTTTAATAAAAAATGATAAAGATGTCGATATTTTATAATATAAAGGATTAACTTAAAAAAAAAAAAAAGATGAATGATGAAAGTGTTACATAAAATTAAATTAAAAGACGAATTGTGTAATTTTATAAATAAATAAAAAAGGAAAAATAAAGAGAGAGAAAAAAAAAAAACTAGTTTACACCTACTAGGATGAAAACTGAGAGGCTTCATAGCAATGTGGGGGGTTTAACGAGCAATTATTATCTCGACAAGCATCTAATGTCAATGACATTCCATGTATGTAAACACTATTATTGATAGTATGTTCAAAGATACATTTGTGAGTCATTTTGTGAATTGTAGTATGAAATGATCATCAAGTGAATTTTTTTTTGTTTGGATGAATGAAATGAGTTGAAAAATATCAAACCCAAATGTTTATAGTATACTGAATAGTGTGTTTTTGTATTTTGAAACTGTGAAAGAAGCTGGTGTGATAATGAAAAAAAATATTGAAACTAACGTTGTTGGGTACTGTCTACACAATATGATGTAAAGCTGATAAGGCCAAAAATATGTTTATTGCTGGAAGGAGAGTAATGTTTATTGTTCACGACTACAATATCATGATTAATGGATTATGTAAGATTAAAATAGTAGAGAAAATCGTGAATATCTTTGAAGAAATGTATTCCACAAATATGATTCCTAATACGATAACTTACAACAATCCTATAGATGACTTGTGCAAATGAGGGAAAATCTGATATGCGTGGAAGCTTGTTGGTAAGATGCATATTGGAGGTCAACCAACTATTGTCCTCATTTACAATTCTTTATTACATACTTTGTGAAGAATTCATCATTTTGACAAGACAATTGTGTTAGTCGAGAAAATTAAAGACCAAGGCATTTCACCGGATTTGTACTCATAATATGCTTATTGATGGTTTGTCAAAGGTGTAAGATTAAGGGCGCACAATAAGTTTTTGAAAACTTTTGATTAAAGATGTTGTAAAGTAAACGACTATGATGAACGGCAGGCTTTGTAAACACGGTTTACTTGAAGAAGCATTTGCCTTGCCGTCAAAAATGGAAGATATGAACGACTTGATGTTGTTAACTTATGAAATAATTCTACATGCTCTTTTTGAAAGAGGTGAGAACGATTAAGCAGAGAAAACTTCTCTTTCAATGTTTACTATAGGTCTATGTAAATATAAAATAATGTAAAATGCTTTACAGGTACATGCTGTTTTAGATTTCAATGACTACCATCTAGTGTCTTAGTTACACACATTAAAAATGTACAATGCAGTAGGGTCACTATGACTTTAGGTTTGAATAAAGTCATTTACTGTTATGTTCAATTTGATATTGTAACTTTAAAAGTGGTTGATTTCTTCCTATTGTATTCTTGATCTGCCATATCAACTTTAAAAGAATTTATCATGCAGTGGTCATTTTTGGTGTTTCAAATAATGAATCATGTTGAAATTGACATGATTGTCTTTACTCTGGAATTCATTATTTCTTATAGTTAGTAGATTTTTATTTTTTTTCAGTTTGCTGCAATTTTCTTGTAGTCCTGTTGGAGTTCAAATCAGAAGCATATTTGTTTGCATCCTCTGAGTGAAAAAATGTGTTAAGGTTTCTAATATTTTTTTGTCTGGCTCAATTAGGCCTTTTCTTTGGCCATAGATTATGTTAGTGACAGTTCTTTCTTTCGTGAATCTATATCTTAGTGATTCTCAGTGATCATAAGTTAAAAAGTATGAGGAAAATTAGTTTCAGACTTGTCTTCGGCAAATATTTGCTTTTTGAAAGGATATAAAAAGATGAAGCATCTTAGCTCCATATCAAATTGGTTTTCTTTTGTTGATTTTCTGTGTTTGGTTATGAAATTGTGTATTGACATCCAATGAGTTGAGCTATGTAATGGCCTCATTGTTGCTATTGACATTTATCTAATGTAATTTCTTAATGTATTGACATCCAAGGGTTGACTTACAAGCACATAGATCAGATTTTATTATGTATCTAACATAATTTCTTAATGATCAGATTTCATGCTTCTATGTTGTGTATTTGGTTTTCTAGTAGTTATATAAGTCTTACCTTTATGAATAATATCATGTATATCAGATCTTACAAGTAGTCAAGATATTGAAAATAAGCATGCCTCCAAGTTCACGACTTGGAGAGGTATGCTTATTTTCAACAGATTCTAACAATTCCATGCTTCGTCTTTAGGTAACTTTCTAGACGCATGGTTTCTTGACTATATCAAAATGCAAATAGTATATAGCCTGGAAGTTACAGGAGGAAAGTTAAGCTCCTAACAACTTATTACGTGAAAGGTCAATCATTCTTACCATTGTCATGTTCTCTCTGTCCTATCTCATCACCTTTAAGAACCAAGACATATACATACTTGAAAGGATTGGTAGGGGTGTTGTTATTGAGATCAAGAACTTCACAAGATGTTTAAGCTGGCTTAATGAATCAGGAAATTCCTCGTCAACTTTAGGTATTGAGTTTTATGCTCCGAAGAAAGTTATACTAAGATTGGTGAACCATGAATAGTTTCCGCAATGTCATTAATATTATTCACCTGTGCAATGGGGCAATCAGTACAAAAGAAACAGAAAGGTGTGGAACAATGACAAGTATTGCAACACGTCTCCATGCCATATGTTGGTGGCAGTGCCATAGCACCTACACTCGATTGTTGCAGCGGTCTCATACAAGCCATCAAGAGCAACACATGCAGCTGCATTATTATCAAAGGCAGAGATGACTCTGATCTTGGCTTAAAGATTAACATGGCATGTGCTTTTGGCATGCCTTCTCTCAGTGTCCTGGTGAGTTTTATAAATTCCGTTTTCGTTGATGAATGCAAGTGTGCCATGTTCCATTGTCCATACAATGGTCTACAATTTCTCATTCATAACTTGTTATAGTAACATCCTTTTAAATAAGAGAGTATCTAAGAATGCCAATGTCGATCTATTTATGAAGCTATCTCTTGTTGTTTCAAAGTATGAAAGTTAAAAAAATACTTGAGGTCCTATTTTATTTTAAGAATTTATGTTTTTAGGTCCTATTTTGGTTGATGCCATATACTCAAGAAATGCAGGCATTTCAGACTTTAGTTCCATTGGTTATGTTATACTAGATGTTGACCCGCACACTGTACAGAGAAGTTGAGAAGTTAGCTACAAAGCTAAAATTTGGTTAAAATCAGCTGTCTTTTGATTCGTGAACATAAGTGTGTGAAAATCAAACATACAATAAACATTACTTACATCAAATAAAAATGTGGCTAGTTTGTTTTTAACCAAACTATAAAATGTTTCTATAGTGGTCACTTGCAGAGACTCCAAACAGAAAATCAATGTGATCAGAATGGGTTATTCAATAATATTATAAACATTAAAATTGATAAGTAATCAAATCATAAATAGTAGTGTTATTTGTATAAATTCATGTGATCATTGACAAAAAATCAACATAGGTTATTCAATACCAAGTTTGTAAGGCCGCATAACGTTTTCATAAGTAATGCAGACAGTTTTATACACCCTAGTATTCATGTATTGATTCAATATGTATCTATCCATGGAACTGATATAAGAATATCCCGAAAAATTCAAAGGTATAGTCTTTAAAGTATGCTAGGATCTTTGTATCTCTTGAAGATAGCTTCAATTTCTGTCATGACTTCTGCTGGCAAAGGTCGTTCGGTTGTTGTAAAGGCATCGATGTCTTCTTTTAGTTGTTCCACAGATGTTGCACCGACAATTGAACTCGTCATGAATGGACGATCTCTCACAAATCCAAGCGCGAGCCGAACAGGAGTTAGACCATGTTTCTCGGCCAACTCAAGATACTTAATAGTTGCTTCCTGAAAACCAAACATGAAAAAACAAAGGAAAATTCTGAATTGGTTATCTTGTTAACTGTGGTTTAGAGTATATTCTAAAGCAATGTTATCAAAATCAAACTGAACCAGATAGTTCAGTTGTTTGAGTGATTCAATTACGGTTTTTTCCGAGTGGTTTAAAGTCATTGAACCTGACCCAGAAGTCTTGCTCGTACGATGTCTAATTCGGTTTTGAAAAAAATGGTCAAAACATTAAATACAAGAACTAGAAGTATTATGTACCCGTGAAATTGATTGGTTATATCTTTCCATGTAGCCAGGGAAGAGGTTCAATCTACCACTTTTTGCAGCTTTAGAATTTATATCTATATATTTTCCTGAGAGTGTTCCGCCTCCAAGCGGGGAATAGGATAGCAAGCCAATGTTGCAATTCTTTGGATGACAAACTTCCACAAGATCAACTGCAAAAACATTAAACTAAGTAAGAACTTGAAAAAGCTTAAAATGGGAAAATTACACTTTACACCCTCAAACTTAGGGTCATGGTGCACTTTGATCTTTACAACAGTACATAGTCCATAGCAGAAAATAGCGGTAAGTTAAAATTCTACAACACTACAGAGCTATAATGCCACTAGTCTACAGCCGCTATTTGACAAGACTTGGTATTAAATAGCGTATTGCAGAAACTCTTTATCAAACATCGACAGAAATTTGTCACACTCAAATCAAGTGACTATTTTTGCAAATTTCTTTTATGGGAAAAGTTGAATTTAACCCCTACAAGTTAGGGTTCAACTGCACTCTGAACATGAATCTTACGGGAAAAAAACCCGTTAACATTTGACAAAATATTAGATGAAAAGAACTAAACCATAAACTAAAAGTTTACGGATCACATTGGACGTTTTTGAAGTTTAAGGACCAAAGTGCATATGATCCCAAGTTTGAGGGGTAAATTGGACTTCTAGCTGAAACTTTCCCAAAAGCAGGAGACATGTATGCCTAAAAATTGCTCATTATGACTTATGAGAACCCTTGTGACTTGTGAGAAAGGAATTTGACCCCTGGCAACATATTTACTAAAAAACTAAACCATGGTATCTGTAATCATTTGTTTAACAACAAGTCTTCATTGATACAGCATAGTATAACTCTTAACAAGAGAGACCAAGTACTCGAAGATCTACAGGAAAGCCTTTTTTATTTTGGACTCTCTAGGTTCAATAATGTATTACTTTTGAAACTTGGGGTGCAACGCGCTTTTCAACGAAAAGTAGCATTTCGATTCAACACAAATCATATATTATAAAGACAATGGGAGCTGCAGCTTTACATCCTACAGCAACACAATTCATATATTATTGAAGTGGTTTTTGGTGGAGTGCAGTTCACTTCAGTTCAGTTCACTAATATGATCCAGTTAACCATATTTTTGCACACCCCTAATGAGATTGATCCACGTCAGAAAAGAACTGTACTTACCTTCAAAACGACTTCTTACAAGCAAGCTATAGCTGTTTTGGATACTGACAATCTTTGGAAGTCCCTCAACTTTAGCTGCATGGACAAATTCCATCACTCCATATGAAGTCTCATTTGAAACACCTAGGTAACGTACCTGATGCATGCAAAAATACAAAGAAACTGAATCGCATAAACATGTACAAGAAGGTCGTGAGTTTATGCTAATTGATGTGTGGCATATGATAGCTCATCTTTATTCATACTTATGAATCACAAGGACGTGTAAGATTTGCAACATTACATAATAAAGTATATAACAAAATGTTGTAAAATGATCTTATTTTGTAATTATTAGTACATATTGAAGGTTACAACTTAAAAGTAAATGTCACATGATTTCAGTTTGAGCAAATATATAGCAAATACAAAGTACCGCTCGGCTTCTCTAAGTTAAAACAAAAACAAATTATCAAAACTGCTTTATGAATATAGAAAAGATGAAGCATGCTAAGAATCAGTCACCTTTCCTTCATTGATAAGTTCTTGAAAAGCTTGCAACTGTTCAACAAATGGCACACTAGGCCTCCATTTTGAAGGATCATAAGAATATTCACCAAATAGTGCAACGTAGCGATCTGGCCTATAATAGTTAAAAAACTAGTTTAGCTTTCTGGTTCATCATCTCAACTTAAGATTCCTAAAACAATAAGATCCTTTTTTTTTTAACAATGCGTGCTTGACTAAAGTTTTAAAACCATATTTACATGTGCTCAAGTCAGATACACCACCAATGCTTACATGCTGTAAACTCACCAGTGAATTTGCAACAAATCAATGTAATCAGTCCCGAGACGCTTAAGGCTTTTCTCTACACTTTCTTTTATATTTGCCGCATCAACCCGCAAAATGTCTGCATTGTCGCGTAAGTAACTCGATCTCTCAGAATAACCGCAAACTTTTGTTGCTATGATAATCTATGCACAAAGAGGGTAGACAAATAGTTTCAAACTCTTAGTTAAACAAAGCATGCTGTCAGTTAAAAACTTTCAAAATATAACTGAAATCCAAATCTCAGTCTAGCTTCCTGAACAACTAATACCTTGTCACGAGATTGAGATTTCAGCCAGCTAGCTATATAGAGATCAGTTTTTCCTTGTGTCTCTTTCTTCATTGGAATTGGGTACTGCAAAGTGCATAACAGCAGCAATTTGATCAGAAACATAAATTTCACTAGTTAATCCAATATGGCATGTAAAATACATGGGCTCTGTTTGGTAAAAACAGCGAATAGCTTACAAGCTATCCGTTATAAGCTATAAGCTAACTTTTTAGCCTTACCAAACAGAGCCATAGCCGCACAAGATAAAAATGAAGTAGATTGCAAGAGTTGTGTGAAATAGACTGATAAACTTGATAGACGTAAAAAACAAAATAACCATTACATCTAATCACAAAATTATAATTTTTTTATATATAATAAACCAATCCAAATACTTGAATTTCATCAAGAGTTGTTATACAAGTGTAAAATGATATGGAATAAAGGAAATGCAGATTTAGATTTGAAGAACTTACTGCCTCAGCAGTATCAAGAGCATTAATGCCATTCTCAAATGCATAATTGAGTATGTCATGAGCTTCTTTTTCTGTGTTTTGCTCCCCAAAGGTCATCTGAAACATTGCATCAATCAATCAACAACATGCCACAATCCTCAAATCATCATAATCATCAATAGTAATAATCTATGCAATTATATAAAGGGATACAAGAATTGTGTGACTTTTTTTCAAATTCGACCCTTTAGTAACAATTACAAATAAAAAGTAAATGAAGGGAATAGTTGAAAATGTGTGCACAGTTCATTAACTTGACAACAGTTTCATTCAAAATGCAAAAAACAAAATTTGTTCCTTTTATTTTCACATCTGTTTATTTTATTAAATCAAGATTGTTAAAGCCCCACATTGAATGAGATTGACCAGAAGAAAAGTTTATATGTGGGGGAAGTTATCACCTTACAAGCCATTTTTTTTTTTTGGGAAACTCAGTATCGGGTCCAAGGACCAACTAATCGGATGATCAATCCCATCATACCCTATCAAGGATCCAATTGAAGACAGAGCAAAGCTCTATATAAACCGGCCCAACATTGGAATTGTTGGCACCTAGGGATTCGAACCCAAGACATAGAGAGGAGCATACTCCTTGGTCCTAAACATTCACCACCAGGCCAACCTCTGTGGGTTACAAGCCAGTTTTTAATATCTAATATGACATCAAAGTCTATCAGAGACTATCTAAAATTCGTTGGGCCTCCTGCTATCATGTCGCCTTAATAGGACCAGCTTGGTCCCACACCCTCCTTATGGAGTCAATTAAACCAACTAACTCCAATGTAATTTAACGAATATGTAACTAACTTTTACATCTCTAATATTCGAATGTGAGAAGAAGTAAACTTACAGTACCAAGAGTGATTTCACTGATATTAAGGTCAGAGTCACCAAGTTTCCGGTATTGCAATGGATTGTTGATGGCGGCACAAACAAGAGGCCTCACAGTTCTCGTCCTCCTCAGAATGCATCTTCTTGTACTTGTTGTTGAAAGTGTAGTGTTGTTGAGAGACAGTGATGGTGTGAGAGAATGAGAAATGGCAACGACGTCAGAGGAGAAAGAGCAGACACCGGCCATGGCTTATCTTTTACTACCACACAATACAAACACGTTGTTCAGTTTGCTACCTATGGACAGTTTCAACTTCCAAACACAACACTCGTGCACATCTTTTTACCTCTTTTCTCATAACAAGTTTCGGTTAAATTGGTTAGGACCCCACGGAGTATCCAATGTAAATCACATTTTCATTCTTTTAAAAAACATAATTGATGTGGTTGTCTATAATTTCTTAATGAAATTAAAAAGTAATTTTTTTTATGTTTTAATGTGTTGAATACACAGATCTCAAGAGAGAGAAAATTACTTTAAACTTCTTATTAAATGTCATAAGAGCCTTGTTAGTATTTTCTTTTTTATTTAATTTGAAACTGGTATGAGTAATTCATTTGGACAAAAGGTAATTGTAAATTATAGGAATATAAGAATTATTATTATCATAGGACTATGGACTCCTTAAATAAGTGGTTCAATGTTCGATCACTTGCCCTTTCATAAAGAGAGTGTTGAAATTTGGGGCATAACTCATCCCTACAAAATCGGCTTGTAAGGTGAAGAGTGTCTCCTCTTTATGAACTCTGGTCAAGCTTCCTATCTAACCGATGTGGGACTAAGACAACTAGGGAAAGACCACAATTAAGGTGGGATTACCAACACACCCCCTCACACTCAGACCCAATGGGCATGAAGCGTGGCAATACGAAATACCAATGGTAGATCTAGGATATACATGATACCATGTTGAAATTTGGGGCCTAACTCATCCTTACAAAACCGGCTTGTAAGGTGATGAGTGTCTCATCTTTATAAACTCTAATCAAGCTTCCTATCTAACCGATGTGAGAATAAATCCACCCCCTCGAAGACAAGCCAACATAAGGCAACTAGGGGAAGATCACAATTAAGGTGGAATTACCAACACACCTCCTCACACCCGGAGCGGGGTTCCCAACAAAGAGAATTCACCTTGTATGTCACATTTAAGTTGAATAATGAAATTCACCCCAAAAATATTAATTTCTCTTTATTTTTAAATATTTTTTTATAAAATAATGAAATTTTCATGAAATTCCTAAAAGTTGAGAGACGATTTCAAAAATGAAAAATTGGGGTGAAGTTTGCAAATTTAATTTTGAAAAATTGAGGCGAAACTTTGAAATTTAATTTTGAAACTTTAAAGGGATTAATTTCTAATTTTTTAAAAGTAAGATACAAATTTGTAACTTTTTTAAATTAAAAGAAATGAAGATTAAAGGAAAAAAAGTGAAATAATTTGTTGATTGTTCGTTAGAGTTGAAAGTAAACGAAAATTAGAGGCATGAAATATTTGATCAAAAACAATCTCAAGTGAAAATTCAAAGATCAGATAGGGCATCAAGAAATGGAAATCAGATCAAAAGCATTACTTTCACTATTTGAACAAGTTTAGTAAATCGAGGCAAATTTCAAATTAACAATGGACAAGAAAACAACTACTTTGCGACGATTAGTTTTTAAACTTGGCCAAGAAGACAAGCTGGACTCACCTATTTTCTATATAAGGAAGTATTATTCAAAGGATATAATAATATCTCACACATCATATCAGAAAAAAGAGCATATTAATAAAAGATCAAATTTCAAGAACTTTGAGATCAAATTCAATCTCAACTTCAGAATCACATTCTTCCATCATAAGCAATCTCAAATAGACTAGTGCATACACTATATCTTTGTATAAATCCTATAAGTGTATTTCTAGTTTAGATCCACTTTATAAGTGAGATCAGATTGAACTATGTGAGATCAGGTTAATCATTGTAAGATTAGAATCGCAAACAACATATTATCTTAGTTGTTAGAACATGACTAATCCTCTTTAATAGTGTAAAGGTGGATTGTATCATTGCAAAAGTCTGAAGAGGATGTGCAAAACTTGTAAGGTCGGATAGACCATAAAAAGAAAAGGTGCAAAAGTTGATGAGTGAAGTTGCTCCGTTGCTTCTTAGAATGATTAGGTTATGTTAGATTGTTTTGATTTATGTGTTTTAGTTTTTGTAAAGCACCTTTCCCACTCTAGGTCACATGCACACTATAATGTTTCTAAACTTATTTTTGCATAAAAACCTTAGTTGAAAACCTTGGGAACAAGTTCTGTATAAAATTTCTTCAGAATCTTATTTTTCAATAGTTTGATTCAAATCAGACTTTACTAAGTAAATCCTGAATCTAATAATTTTCATCTTATAATATCTGGTTTGCATGATTCCGACCATTCTTTACAAAGAGAAAAGGAGTAGAATCATTTTGATCCAAATTTTCTCTAGAATTGATTATTCGAATCAAAATTATGGTGATTTGAATCAATCCTCATATGGCGATTAATGATTCGTATCATAGTTCATGGGTATCGAATCAATCTTCAAAGTGACCAATAATTTAATATTTACTCATAATTCAAATCATTAAAATTTAAAATTTAATCACGTTTGTGTGTTTTTCTGTTTTGTTTTTAAGTTAAACTTCTTACTATCCCTTTCAACTATACACACATGCCTCGACTCACTTTCTCATCATTTAGACAATTTTACAAAACTCTCTCTCTCTAGAAACACTTTTCATCAAACAACTTTTCAAAGAGCACTTGTAGGATTTGAGATCTTGGTTTATAGTGTGTTATAGGATATTGTATGGACTTGTTTCTCTCAAGGATCTTGTAGGCAATCAAGAATCTATAAGAAAAGTAGGTACTTCTCATCTCTAGAGGTAATTGTGCGGGTTGTTTCTCAAGGCATCAAAGCTTAAGAGAATTAAAGCAAGGTTCATAGCATTGAAGATTTCTTAGACTATAAGATCGAAGGAGTGCTTGAGATTCGAAGGATTTAGAACATCCAATTTCAAGAGGATTTAAACATTGGAGGGTTTGAAGTGGTTATTTAGAATATAAGATTTAGGATCGGTTAGATTTGTAAATTGAAGAATCTTTATAATTGACTTTGTAATTTCAACAACATAATATTGGAAGACAATCGAAATTTTTCTACGAAGAGTGGATGTACCCCATAGCGAGGATGATTGGGAGAACCACTATAAATTCTAGTGTTTTCTTTTCTATTCTCTTTATTTATTTTCATTTATAATTTGATATATGATAATTGTTAATTAGATTAATAGTTCTATATGAGAAGTGATTGAATGATTTTGAATTTATTTTTCTAAGTATATTGTATAAACCAAATAGATAATTCAATCAATTCTATATTTGATATTGCCTATAGATCAAATTTTATTGATTCTTTTGTTAACTTATTATTTGTATAAGTTTTGCGTTGATTTGAGATTGACTTTGGGATTACAATTAACTCATGTATTAAATTTTGATTGAGTAATATTAATTCAATTATGAATCTTTTATTTAAAATTGAATGTGCATATTATCAATTTTTAACTGGTTATCCTTAGAATAAATTGTATTGCTTCCAGTAGTTAATTATATATGCGAAAAACTTTTATCAAACCATATTTCATTAAAGTATTTAAATAGGGAATCTAATCACCCCCCGTAGATTTGCATTGTTATCGTCATGTTGACCAACAATATGGTATGTCAAGCACCATATTGGATAATCTCACATACTATGGAAACTTGGCTATCCCACTATGGATGAATAACGATAACATCTTGTGTCATATTCTCTATCGTTTATCTCTCTTATTTTGATAGATCATAAACATATACACATGAATAGATAATATTATTTTTCAATTCATTTTGAAACATACTTCAAATTGACTAATCCACTTCACAATTGAAAACTAACCAAAAGTTTAAAGTGTCACAATTTAAACTCAATTTTTTGTGACTGATAGTTTTACTTAAATTATCATAAGAGCTCTACTTGAAAAGATCCAAGAACATAACAAGTGTTAGAGAAAAGTTTAAAAAATAAGTAAAATGGTTGAGCTTTTCACTAGTAGGGTTTAATACAAAAGGAGGTTTAACAAGATGCAATTGTTCCTGTTGTATCCCAAAATCTAAAATATTGTTTAGTATATAATTATGATCTTTCTAACTGTATTAAAACTATTAGTGATTAAGAAATAATATTAGAATCAAGGCTTGAGGGTATGTTACTAGCATGAAAATTAGGGTAACTTAGCCATTTGACACCATAATTTCTTCACTATATAAATAGAGATTAGGAGAAAGGAAATCAAAATTTTCTCATTCCCTTCCCTTGATACTCTTTAACAATCACGAATAACAAAAATACAAAAAAAAACCCTTTCATCCCCCTTCTTGAACAATCAACCATGTCAACCAAAACCTCACTTTTAATAATTCAATATGTTATATCAAATTATGTGTTTAATCAAATAGAAAGGGATATAATGAACTTTGGAAGGAATTGAGTGCAAAGATGAACAACGAAAGCTTAAATATTCTTCATCATCATCCTATAAACCAAGGTAGATTCTCCTTCTATCATCCCTCATGTACTAGTTTAAGGTTCAATTTGTGAATTTGTGTATTTTAGTTAAGGTAGCTAATCCATGAATCATGTTTTTTGTTCGAAGTAAATGGTGTTATGAATGTTAGTGTGTATGTTGATGTATGTATTAATTGTGTATGATATATTTTATGATTGTTCCCTATGTGTAATAACTGTTTAGGACAAGTTTATAGGTCATAAAAAAAGATCCCAAGTTGCTGAAAATTCGGGTAGAAAATAATGAGAAGAGAGTAAATTTTGCAATTCATAATTTAGATATCTTGTTAATAAATTATGAATAACGTTTCCTAGATAGATCTTTTGAAAGTGAGATTTATACCATTAGAAAGTATACAAAATTACCTACAGTATACACACACCAAATGTATAACTCCATTGAGTAGAGTATGATAAATCCTATATGCAAGATCGATAAAAATGTTTGCCCTATTTTTGGACATGTATTTATAATCTAAACACCCTAAGTTTTGCAAAGAGTGTTTCTTCACTCAAATCGAACATCATTTGATACTTAACTTAAATTGTCAAAGTTGAGATCTGGTTGTGAAAACATTGTAAACACGTTTCTTCATGTTGGTTTCAAAACCATACCTTATTGGTTACAAAATCAAGTGTCTTATGCAGCCTTTTGAATCCAAGCTTATTGGCATCGATACCGACATAGGTAAAATAAAGGCTCTATCTAAAAACTACTTCGAGTCATGTTATGATGTTTAACCTACAAAAAGAAGTTCTCATGGTGTAATTAACAATTTCTAGTGACCAATAGTTAGAGAATAATAAAGCATTATAATATTAGGAGTGAGCTAAGGGTTACACACTTAACTAAAGAGATATAAAGGTAAACAAACTAATTATTATTTCATATATGATTTCAGCCATTAGATTGCAGGTCCATTGTATGTAACAGTGAACCACCAACACTGATTTTTTTTTCCCTTTCTTCATCTTCGTTCTTTCACTTATTCATCTTCTTCAAAATCACATTCATGAAAAATCATCAATCTTCAAACATTAAAACCCAAATTGTTTTTTCTCAATTCATATGTGGTGTTTCTAATTCATAATTTTTTTTATCATTCGAGTGTTTTAGTTTAAGTACGAAGATTGAAAAGGGCGAGCATTAGTTATGGAACAATGATGATGAGTAGCTCCAAGTAAAAAACACAACACACATCTTAATATTCCTACATTTATTACATTGTCCACTGTAGAGTAGTGGCCACGCACGCAAAACAAAATTTATTTCAATTTATCTCATTTTAATTTATTTTTCTTCCTTGAATTAAATCAATAAAAAAACTGTCACAATTTCCTTCCATCTACGAAGATGATGATGGTGTAGTGATTTAGAGGTTTGATCAAACAATTTGAATGTTTTAATTTTTATTTATTTTTTGGTTTTAATATATAAAGATTGATGAATGTTGATGAAGGTGAGGTTGAAGGTGATGAAGAAGAGGAAGGAAGATGAAGAAAGGAAAATAAAAAAAATTGTTGTTGGCCCCCCATAGCATAAAATAGATACATGTAATTCAATGATCTTCTTTTAAAAAATGATCAAACGATTTAAATTCCAAAAATAATAGGGTCTTTTGTGGACCACATTTAAGATTGATCCACCTTACACATTTATTGTTAAGATTAACAGAACTTGACTAACGGTTATTTGAGGGACCAAATAGAATTTTTTTTAGAGTTATGGAACCAAATTGAAAACAACAAATAAGTTTGGAGACCAAAGGTTCAATTAAGCCTAACATTGTTTTTATTCATATAGTTGATTAAAAATGGTACAACAATAGTGTGGTCTCATCAATTTATCTTATAACTAGTCACGGTTATTATTATGTTAGGAAAAAATTAAACATACGGACAATAATACTTTTTATGATTTTCATTTATTTTACTATATATATATATATATATATATATTAATATGATATGTTTGAACATTTGAAGTGATTTCTCGTAAGTTACATAATGATTTTTTTGTTATTTTTGAGAATTCAATTGTTAAGTTGGTTATTGACTAATTTAATAGTGTTGAAGAATTACATAACGAATCATTTTTCTAAAGAGTAACCCAAGTTGTTTCTTATACTACAATAATGTGTTTAAGACTAAGGATATGTTCAGTTGGGTCATCTATAAACCTTAAGAGGATCACCGACATTTTGAACTCCTACCAATAGTTAGTGATAACTTCTCTGACTGGAGGAAATCATATTACCCGACATAGTGGTACATGACTATGCAGATTTATTATATTAAGGTGCAACGATCAAGCTAAAATGGTTGGAGTAGAGATTAAATAGCCACTCATTGCAAACAATCATGTTATGGTAGTTAAGATGGCTTTATGCTCATAATAGCGGTCTCCATGGAGTAGGTTCAACAAAGATGCTATTAACAAGTCAAAACTTTAAACTTTGTATTGATTATGACGAAGTTTTAGGTGATCATTGTTTTGACTAATTTTTTATGTGTTGTTGACATGAATTTGTGTGCTCTCAATTAATTTATATTTTTCAGTATGTGCTTAGTTGACTCTGCAAGACTTAATTGTGAAAGAAATTATATGATTAATTGTTGTATATATTTATTTGAAAAACATTACATGTAATTGTAAAATACTATTTATTATGACCATGTAGTTAAAGTTGTGTGTGAATATTTCAACCTTACAATTTGCAGATGATGCCAGGGGAGTCACTGAACCACTCGGGGACCTAAAAGATTGAGTGTTTGGAGGAACTAAGTGATGCGGTTTGAGAGATGGATATAATGTCCCAAACATTGACTTTTACAAAACTTGTTATGACTACCAAAGGAATATGATGATTTGTTTGTTCATTTGTCATACATCATGTTACCTTGGAAAAAGTGCTACCACTAGAGAGGATGTTGAGTGCATTGGATCTTGATGGAGTTATGGAGGATTCGATCTCTAAGAGAGTTAGGGGACCAATGCCTCATTTTCACTATACTGCTCGCATTAGCGTGAGTCTTCATGTTGTTTATCATTATGTACAAGATCACGACGATGATGGAGTAGATATATAAATGCTTGACATGGATGTGAGTGAACGTGTTGGAGTTGAGGTGGATCCCTCTGGTGACTTCGGTGTTAGTGGTGATAATAGGGACCTCCCTAATGGTCACCAGTAGTATTTTGACCAATATGTAAATATTGATTTTTAGTGGATTAGATTTGTGGAGTTATTTCAAGTACTTAGTAGTTTAAATAACTCTACACTCGTATGATCCTTTCTTTTGTGGTAGTGAATTCCAGGTGACAAGAAGTATGACAATTTGTCATGTTCAATTAGTTTGACTTAAGTAGGACGTATTAACTTGCATATGTTGTAAAATATCTAACTACCTTGAAAAATATGAATATGTAAGCCTACGGACAAGATGATTCATGGTATATATATATAGTTAAGATTTGTTAACACAAGGTGTCAAACTAAAGTTTAACACCAAATCTCAATCGTCTATTTTATTTAATCCAAAGATTGATATTGATTGTTAAATTTACCCACATTGACCTTCTTCTCTATTGCCCTAACGCCACATTCGTTTAATTCTGAATTTGCTTTAAAGAAGAAAAGTTTGAACCTTAGAGCAACAATGGTAGCATGTCTACGTGTCTATTAATCACTTCAATCTCAATTACACAGGCACAACGATTCTGGATTTGTTTATCACGAGAATTGACTACTGATTCGATTAAATTTATAGGGTTTTGATTTTACCAAAACCATAAAATAGACTTTCTACATGTGCATTATATCATTCACCAAATTGATAATGCACCAAACTCACAACATTTTAAAAAATGAATTTTCACACCTAAAGTTCCACCGGTATAAACAAATCCTCCAAAATATCCCTAAATTCATAAATTTATAAATTTGACATAAACAAAAAGTGTCCTCCTGAGTTGCCATCCATAATTAGCTAAGAATAAGATGAATGAGTATACAAACAAGAATATTGTTGGGTGCGTGTGACAAAGTGTCATGATTTTTGCAGAAGAAAATCGAGAGTGGATGATAGCATGCGTTTAATTTAAGTTTATTTGGTGAACATAAAAAATGAACCATTGGATTAAATAAAATAAATGGTTGAGATTTGGTGTCAAACTTTAATTTAACACATGGTGTCAACGGATCCTGACTCATATATATTGCATATTTTATATATTTGTGTTGTATTTATTGTTATTTTCTATGATTCAAGAAGTATGACTCTTACTAAATGAAAAATATGCAAGAAAAATATTTATTTAAAATATGTTTTAAGTAACTGAATTAATTTATTAGTAAAAGTAAGATTTATAAACTGAATATGCATTAGATATTTAAGTATTAAGGCGTAACACTATTTTCCAATGTTAAGGAAAATAGGACGTTACACCGTACTTATTACTTAACAAGGGTTGTAGTAACCTAATTATCTTAAATGTGTTGTTAAATTATGCAACATCTTCCAAATGATTTTATGTATAATACGATAATGGATCTCGTCTAGCGATTGAACTGATGTTCTATCTTATGCCCCATGAGTTTCTAACATATCATATACATGTATGTTGCTAAGTATGATTTGTTTGTAGGATCTCTTTAGTATATGTATTTATGCTAGTAATATTGTTTTTGATTTTGTCTATTGATAGATGATTGCATAAATGCATATGTTAATGTCTCTTACATCTAGTGAAATCATTAAAGAGTCTTATTCTTCCATGATTATTGTCTTAAGCTTTGGTTCCATATATCGTTGTAATCATAGGGTCTTTCAGTAACCATATATTGTTAAAATATGACTCAAAATTTTAGTCACAAATCATGACAGTCTCAAAGCAAATGTTAATAGAAAAGTATAGAAATAACTTGGATTAACTTTGTAAAATAGATTATCAAAATTTCTTCAAGAATAACACATTGCTATGTTGTCTAGCATTTAGTATAAAGAATTATGTATGTGCACTTTGAGTCACTCAGTGAAATTTTGACAATTAGGATTTGTAACACCCTCAAACCCCACATATAATATTTACATAATTATTCAACAGATAATCACATTAGATCGAGGTGCTACTTCATCATTAATCCAAAATATGCATAAATATCATAATCATAAACAGTCGCAACATAAATAACATCTAAGACATCACAAAGTCGTAATCTCCAAATCTTTGATACATCAACATGGTAAACTCAATGGTTTCTCAAACATAAATTCATAAGGTAAATAGAACTTTCGGCATCCTAATTAGAGCACTCCTACTAAGACTCCAAAATAACAGCATGGAAAAGAGAGTAAGCATCAAGCCGTCCTCGAAAACTCACGCCAATCAAGCATCCTCAACTTGCATGTCTACACCATGAGGATACAGGCGACCAAAATTCCATTGGAGGGTAAGATATATGTTCAACATAACGAATATACGAACTCAAGTATAACATTAGAATTTACAAATACACATATTCATTTCCTAGCAATACTAAAATTAACTGCATTTTTATTCAACCAATTAAATAGATATAATAATTCTCAAATCACCAATACAAGATATAACTACTTAGGCTCTGTTTAAGGCCAAGAAGCTAGCTTATAGCGAATAGTTAATAAGCTCGTCTGATAAAAAAAAGTTATGTTTGGTAACAGTCTTTTTACCATGAGCTTATAGCTTATTTTTCAGACGCTATTACAAGTAGCGTTTGAGCTTATAACTTATTGTTTTTTCTTCCAATTTTACCCCGGCTACTTTATCTAAAATCACTTTTTACCCTTTATAATTTATTACAATTTAAAACATATTATGTTTTTAATACTGAAACAATTTTCAAATCTCAATTTTTTGTCACATTATTATTATTTTTTTTCATTTAACATTACGGTACTTTGTAATGATTTTTTTTTTTTGAAAGCGGACCTACACAGTGATGATATCGAATGTTTTTATATGAAGTCATGTTCATATGCTCTGCCTCCATAATTTCAAGGATTAGCTAGCCTAATCAATCACTATCTACTCAACCTATAATTACTAAAGATGGTGTAACAACATCAACTCAAGTTGTCGGACATGGACTGACAAATACTGAACCTACAAAGATGAGAAAGCCTAATACAAATGGTCCTAGACAAATAACTGATTGCTGGAACACTTTATAAGCTTATCTGATAGTGAAGTTAAAGTACCAAATGGTGCATGTAAACATTGCCACAAAAGATACAAGTGTGACCTTAAAACTCATGGTACCACCAACTTGAACACCCATATGTAAAAAATCATATTCTCCAAAATCATCTTAAATATGCGCTCAACCATACTATTCATACATATCCAGCCGTTGAGGGTTCTGGTTTAATTTAGTTCTTGTTAGCTATAGATTTAACCAGCTTGTTTGTAGAAAGGCGTTGACAGTTTATATTAGATGAGCAACCATTTAGGACAGTTCAGGGAGAAACATTTAAACACTACAGTAATATGATGCAATATGGTAGCACTTACTACTGATTGTTGGACCTCTCTTCAAAACCTTAACTACTTGACTCTTACGACACACTTTGTGGATAGTGATTGAAAGTATAAAAAAAGAATGATAAGATTTACTATAATCCCAAACCACAAGGGTTATACTGTAGGTAGGAAAATTGAAGAGGTGATAAGGGAGTGGAGAATTAGAAATGTGTCCACTATAACCGTTGATAATGCATCATCAAATGATGTAGCTATGACATATTTGAAAAAAAAAATTAAAACAATGAATGAGCTAATGAGGCATGTGTCTTGTTTCCATGAGTTATTGTTCCCACATCTTGAATTTGGTGGTTTTGACTACGTTGAAAGATAAACATATGTCGGTTACTAGCGTTAGGGATGCTGATAGGTTTGTAAAAACTTCTCCTCATAGGACTGCCAAGTTTAAAGAGTGTGCCGAATTTGTTTAACATTTAAAAAATTGGTATGTCTTGACGTTTCCACTCGTTAGAACTCGACATATTTGATGCTAGATGTTGCTGAAAAGTTTCAAGTAGCTTTTTGAAAAGCTTGAGGATGAAGATTCTAGTTATATGGGATTCTTTGGAGCTGTTGGTCCGCCAATGAGTGATAAATTGGAGAATGCAAGAGCTTTTTCTATTGTTTTTGGAGTTATTTTATGAAGCAACCAAAACACCCAACATGTGAGTATACATACAACCCTTCACCAAGTGTCCTCCATTTATTGTGAGTTGAAGTGTGCCACTATGGACTGAAACTTAATTTTTGCAACTATGAGTGCAAAAATGATGGCTAAGTGCAACAAGTATTGTGGAACATTGCTAACATGTACAACCTTTTGTATTTTAACACTATTTTTGACCCGCGATACAAATTGAGGTATATTAAGTGGATTTTTAATAATGATATGAATGATGATAAATCTGTGTTTGCCAAAGAATTACTTGGTACTATTAGGGAGAGTATAAACAAATTGTATTTGTTGATATATGAAAACCCATGACCAAACTGTCAACAATGGACAACCACTTGCTAGTGGTGGAGAAAATGTTTCCCACGATGAAACCAATGCAGCTTATGTTGCTCGCCCTTCACATATGGCAAGAGCCAATGATTTTCACCAACATTTATAGGAGCAAAACTCAATTTATTTACATAATGAGCTTGATGGGTATATTAACAGCAATTGTATCAAGCGTATTGAAAACTTTGACATTCTTGTGTGGGGGGAAAATAGTTCAAGTCAATACCCAATTTTATCTACAATGACAAATATATTTTGGCCATACTAGTGTCTACTGTTGCTTCAGAAAGTGCTTTCAGCAGAAGAGGGGAGTTATAGAAAGAGCTCTCTAAAGGAAGAAACGGTACATGCATTAATATGTTACCAAAACTGGTTGAAACTATCATTCTCTTACTTTAAAGACTTGCAACTTATGGAGGATGCTGAGCTTTCTAAAGACATCATAACATGTGAAATATTTATATTATTTCTAAACAACAACCATATAATAAATTTTAATGTTTCTGAAAAATTGTATAATTGAATATTTGTAGATTTTCAAAGAATATTTGTCGAAAAAGGATATGGAAACGCATCCGCTAGTTTCTCATCATCACAGTCTTCTGGATGTGTTTGAAAAATTTGGATGTAAGTTTGCATGTTTTTATGTTCATTTTTCTACGGTTTGAAAGAATTTAGTTTATGTTCAATATTGTTTAATAGTCAATTGTTGTTTTTGCAACTCTTGATTCTTTGACTTGGTAGAACAACTTTTTGTGATAGGTATATTGTAAACCTTCTTTTTAATCTAATAATATTTACTTATGTTGAAATCCTAACATGATCTATTTTATTGTAGTGATGTTGCCTTATGCATATAATTTAGGAGTGGGATAAAGATGTAATTTTTGGATGACACCAACCTTTTTATCATAGACTGTTTTGTTACTTTTTGAGCAAAATTAGTAGTGTAATTTTAGTTATGATGAGGGGTTTTAGAGGTATAAAATATCATTTTATTGTCTCAGTTGTTACTCAGTTGTGATTGATTTTATTTATTATAAAATCTTGAATACCTTGTTTCTGATTTGTTATCACAAGGACTATTTTGTGGTTGTTTTTACGGTTGTGCCTGATTTGGAAAATACCTTATTGACACTTGAATCACTGGTGCATTTTTATTTTTAAAATACTAATAATTATATATTAAATAGGTTGTTGGCTAAAACTTATAACTGATATCATCTAATTTTGATTATGCTGAACTGTAAGTTTGATTTCAGCGAATTTGAGTAGCTTGTGATTTGCATTTGTTGAAAACACATAGGTATTTTTGCTCAATGTCTTGTGGTTTGAATTTGAATCAATATTTTCACCATTTTCATGTTTGCGGCTTACCGTTTTTACATTTGCAACTTTTATTAAGCATACCAAACACTCTCTATCAATGATGCTAATTTTCAAATTTACGTTGAATCTCAAAGTGTCATGATCCATTTTACTTTGGATGTTGTAAGTATTTTATCATGTTTATTTTATCTAGTCGGTTTGTAAAATTAAAGTTTACTTAATATTTTGTTTTCCATTGTGCAGATGCTGCTCCATTGTGAATCAACTCTATCTTGAAAAATGCTTTGTATAATGCATACCGCTACAACTACTACATAATTGCATTATAATGACTTTTCTTTCCCCACATATACAATTGTCTGTCATTGGTTATTTATGTATCTCCTATCCTACATTATGTGTATTGTGTGGTAATGATAATTTGAATGTGCTCGTTTTAATATAGTACAAATTTAAATGTCATTTTAATTTAATTGTGTTTGATGATTTGAAAGTTGGTCAATAATTGATCTAGTTTTAGTTTTACACATCTAGTTCAAATTTCTCTGTTCTTTTTCTATCATAAAAATGAGGTCAAAGTCTACCATGTTAAAACAAAGTCTACCAACCCAATATGATTTCACAAATTATTAGGTTTTCAACATGGTAGACTTTGGGCTCATTTTTATGAAAGAAAAACAACATAGAAATTTTGAAGAAAAAAAAACTACAAATTTCAATTGGGTCGGCAAAGTCATATTGGGCTAGATATGGTCCAATCCGAATTTAACTGCCTATTGAGCCACATAACCCCCGAACCCGCATTAACCGAATGCTAATTTTGGGCAGAATTGGGACATAGGTCTGGACCTGTAGTTTGGGCTAGATTGCCACTCTGGAACCAAACCCGCTTGATGTTCACCCCTAAATACAAGTTTGCTTATTAAAAAGGATGATTTTAAGACACTTGTTAAAATTTTATTCTAATTTAGACTTCTTACCGATTTCCAAAATTCGTTTTTTATTCTGTTATTGTATGATACTATAAAATGTCGCTAAAAATATAAATAAGTAACATTTTCAAATGATTCTAATAATACACAAAAATAATATTAAAAAATTAGGTAGCATAGATTTTATTCTTTTTACAAAAATAATATAATCAAATTTCGCAAGTAGTTTATTTTTGGTGGCGGGTTCCATCATTTTTTTTTTCAATTGTTTATAATATTTTAAATATATTAAAATATATATATATATATATATATATATATATATATATATATATATAACTCTCTAAAACTCTTCTCTCCAAAAAAAAAACTCTCTAAAACTCTTTAAAAATTTCTTTTATGATGTGTCTATTATGAACCTTTTAAAGTTGATCCATTGATTGCCTAAAAAAATGGTCCAATGATGGATCTTTATTTGCAGTGCTAAAAAGCCTAGAAATTATAATTTGACTGAAATTTTAAAGCTCAAACTCATTTTTTCAGGTCTACATACAAACCACTTGTCACTATTGTTATAAATCATTTTACATAACTCCAAGTTTAATTAAGAACTTGAACATATATATAAGATTCAAGAAAACCAATGGCAAAGGATAGATGAATAAAATTGTCTATCACCAAGTGCAGTTGAGTCTTGATTGATTATAACTCCCGCTGAAATAGGAGAAGTTATGATCAGAGAGTTGCACAAACTCCAAAGAAATATATTTACCTTTACATGACAGTTTCAAGCATTGTCCTTGCAATTCTCATCACTATCTATCTACAGTTGATATATTATGATGAATGAAAATGAATGAATGAAGAGTAACTATATCAGCTACATGAAATCCCTGAACTAAACTTTAGACAGATCAAATAAAGCTACCAGAATGGCCCCCCATGGGATCTGAAAACTCATACACATGAAATGATGATACATAAAAAAATAGAATATATATTAAATGTATGTATAATGCTAGCAAGCTTGAAACCAGTGGATAATTAAGTGACATATGTACATATATTGTATGGATTTGGATTGTGTGCACTGTGATTGCACGCGGTCGGTCATATCTGAATAGTATGGTCTAAGTATCAAACAATTAAGATGTATTTGACTGCGTGCGTCACGAGATCTGTGATTGCACGCGGTCGGTCATACCTAAATTGTTTTGTTATCAAAGGGTCTAAGTTACAATACGATTTTTTTATATCTAAAATATTAAACTTAAAATCTAAATTGTCCGATCAGTATCAGACGGTTAAGATGTATTTGACTGCATGATACACGAGATTTGTGATTGGACCCCACCCAACTCAATTCTTACTATTGTATAGTTGCAAAAGGTGAAAAAAAGAAGACAAGAAATTGCAATTTACCGTTTATAAAAAAGACATGAAACATGATCTGCAAATTCATTACTCAGTCATAAATGACTCGCCTTCAAGTACACACAAATTTATTACAAATTGGACCGTGAATAATTCACACAAACTCAAACCCTTTAGTTACTGCTGCTACTACTAACAGCTACTTCAAATTATTTGCTCTCTATCACACTGCTGCTATTTTCCAGCATCCACTGCAGTTTCCATTGCATATCTCACACTGCAGTAATCCCATGTACTGATCTCAAGACTTCTGCATCATAACAAATTATAAACAAAGTAAAACAAAGAATGGCTACACGTAGGTATGTGTATACATATATTTTAGGGTATGCAATTAATGTGTGCAATGTTACATATGCAACATGCTAATTAATTAAAATAACATCATAGGCAAATATTTCTGTAGAGTGTTAAATAATGAACCAGAACTTCGATCTAGGCTACAACATCATGGTTTTTGATTTCGCTGCAACCACAAGATGCAGTTACGATTGGAGCTATCACAATATTTAAAACCATGACGTTCAAAAGCTCGCATCCACATAATTGGCATGCGAATCCGATGTCATTGGATCAACATTGAACGATTCAAAATTCAAGCCGGATATTTTAGTTTTTAAAACATTCAAATTTTGTATTAAAATTTGGATAACTGATCTCGATCCAATGGCCCAGTGACTCTGAATACGGCGTGACTGCAGGTTTTTTCCCCAGGCGGAATTTCCTATTTACAACCCTTGTATTTATGTGCACATTTTTGGATAAAAAAATCTGTATATTTACATATTAAAGCTAACTTTTTTTTTTTACAAGCAAAAGAGTTTATTAAAGAGAGTATAAGAGATACTCAGAAAACTTGGCCTGTTCAACAAAAAAAAAAATACATGGAAAACAAATTAAAGCTAACTAGCAAGTAATTGCAAACTTTTCTAACAAGAATAAGAAAAATATTAGTTACGTTGTTATTAGTAAATTATGTTAGTACTTAGTACTATATATTAAACCCTTAACTTGCCTCTCAAACTCTTTGGCCCTCCTAGCTCAACTTATTTCATTGACCAATATATATTTGGATCCCTATGTTCACATCCTCCTATAATATATAGAGATTGCATTATAAACAAATTACACAATATTAATATTCATAAGATATAAACTTAAGAATTGAGCACGTACTAAGTTATATTGTAAACTTACACTAGTGAAGATCAGTTGTAGTTGCATTATTTGATGGTGGTGGTGATGGCGGCTGAGGCGGACGCTTGCGCTTCTTTTTCTCATAACTAATACCTCTAGCTTTAGCTTGAGAGTCCCTAACTTCGCGAAGGTAAAGTCGAACAGCACGAGCACCAAAAGGATTAGCTTCTGGCTTCCCACCATTCTCTTCAAAAGCAGCTCTAAGTCTCCCAATGAGTGCATCAAGACTACCCCATGCTTGGCGAAGAGGACAAGGACATGGTGCAGGTGGATTTGGATGTCCATAAAAGGGACAAATCTGAGTGTGAACCTTTGTTTTTCCAAATTGGTCGAGGTAACGTAAGAATTCAAGGACATGAGCTCCACTACAACGTGAGAGTGAAAGTGGTGGTCTATGGTTTCTTAGGTATTGTCCAAATGTGTTCCAATCTCTTCTCTTTTGATTCTCGTATCTACTTGGTGTTGTTGTTGATGTTGTTGATGGTGGTGATGTTGTTGTTGTTGATGAGGATGATGCTGATGTTGTAGATGATGATGGTATGGTCATCGTCATGGATGATGATGGGTTTGTTATGTTGATCATAGGGTTTGTGTTCATCATGTCTTTGTTGTTGGTTGATGATTCAAATTCTTGAAGAGAATTCATGGTTACTTGTTTTTTTCTTTCTTTTCTGATCTAGCTTGATTGGATCTTTAGTACTACTTGTGAAAATAAATGATAGGGTTTGATTTTTGAAGCTTGGTAGGAGTAGAAACTAGGGAAGAGAAACAAGAAAATTTTAGTAAAAAAAAATAAAAAAATTGAACTATGTATATGCTTCAAGAGGTTTTGAGAGAGAGAGAGAGGGATGAAGGTTGATTTTGAAGATTGAAGGAACATGAAGATAATGTTATAGGTGAAAGAGAGATGGGTGAAGAAGATAGGGTAAAAGAACAGTGGAAGACTATAAACTGTTTTCTTAAGAGGTTTCTATGTATTCCTTTGGTTTTTGTTAACTCCTAGGATGAATCTTTTGTGTTCCACCTTTTTTAGAACACAAAATTGAATTTTGAAGTGAGGTGAATTTTTTTTTTAGAGAGAATATAGGTATTAAGGGAAATACAAAGGATAATCCTTCTTTCATAAAAAAGATACTTAATCCTATTACAAAATGTAAAAAATGCATACTTATAATTATACAAGACAACTAAGACAAACAATTGATACATCAACATGTGATACTATTCATTTTAACGTAAATAATTAGTATTAAATCATTCGGCTTACCACCTTTAAATATAATTTTGTTTCTTTTGAAGTTGAATAATTGATTTTGACTCAAGAATTAACTTTTTTTAAAGACTTAAGAATTAACCTGATTAGTTAGAATTTTGAGTTTTTGTTTTGAAAAATTGATTTTTAGTCTTAAAAGGTGGTTTAAATCCTTTAACTTTAAGAATAGTTGCAAAATATTTTTCACTTCTCTATTATTTTTTTTAAAAAAATTATAATCAATTAACTTTTAATCACATGAAATGATTATAAAATTAGTATCATTGTTATTAATAAATTTTTCTGTATCATTTTTACATTTAAAAAAACTTAATATTAACAAAAATCAATTCATTTAAAATTAATTTTATCACTATACAATTTCTTTTATTTGAAAAAATAAAACGTTTGTAATATAAGCTGTTTTTTGTTAACCCTATTGTTTATTTTTTTATTATTAGTGAAAAGATGTTTAGGAATATGGCAGAAATAATTTCCGGAAAAAGGGAAGCAACTGAGTTTGAATGACTTTATCTCAGTGATTGAGCAAATAGAGAAAAGAGAGGGGTGTAATTGTGAAAGGAAAGAAACATTGTTTTGGCCTTTAGGGTTTTTGTGGAAATGAAAATAGGTTGATAGTGACACTGAAAGATGACTGATGCAGACAGTATAAAGCGTTTTGGTAAAAATATTATATCAAAGAATAACATGATTTTCCTGCTTCTCTCTTTTCTCTTGATTGACAACACCTTTCTTCAAATTACTTCTTTATCCTTTCTTGTCTGATCTCACCAACTTTACCTTCTTAGAACAAAGAAATAAAACTGATATCCAATATTATATCATCACACATGCACAGTAACAGTAAGAAGTAGGTCTTTGTTTCCTAAGTAAATCTAACCATTATGGTTACTTTTTTACAAGTGGTAATCCCCATAGATATGTTTATAAATCATTTCGTTTCAATCATTGTAAATGCTTATGGCCTCCCGGATCTTATGTGTAAAAGAACATTGAATAAAAAAATATCGATGTATTTTTTTTACCGACACAAAGTTAATTATTATCATTAATCAACCGATGTTCAATACAAAAAGGATAAGAATAAAAAATACAGTGATTAGTCCAAAAACATGCCGCTCTAATTAAAGTATGAGCAACCACGCTCGCTTGTCTTCTAAAAAATTTCACCTCGAAGTTAGAATGTAAAGATAACTGATATATAATAATAAAAATAATAGCATAGAATTCCGAATCACCATGGTCCGGAGACGATAGAGCTTGCACTAGAGTAGCTGAGTCAGACTCGAAGACAACCCGGTCTCATCTGTTCACATCAGCAAAGTGAATGGCATCGAGTAAGTCTACTGCCTTCCTCTCCAAAACTGTCATATTTGCCCGTTGCCATTTCGTTTGAACCTGAATAAATTGCCCACGGGAGTCTCTAACACAACACACAAAAGATGTAATATGCTTATGGTCATGGAAAGCGGCATCCACATTGCACTTCAACCATGTCTCGCGCGGTTTCTCCCAAACTGAGTTGTTACCTTGCACTCTATTCTGCCCGTGTTGCACAACCGTTGGTGAGGGATTTTTATGAACCCTTTGCACTCAATGTATTTAGTTAGGAGAATGCTAACCAGTGTCCTAGGGGCTTTGGTTAAGCAACTAAGACAAGTAAACTTTCAATAAAATTAGTCCAATCATTACTTGGTCAAATGTAACAACTTAATTTTCAACATAAAACTTTAAAACTTTGAGTCAAATACATAAATTTTTTTAGGGCTTAATAGCAGTTTTAGCCCCCTAAGTTTCAAGAAGTTGCGATTTTGGCCCCATGAGAAAAAAACTACAAAACCGCCCCTAAGTTTTTCCCATGTGGCAGTTTTGGCCCGTTAGGCCAATTTTGACTCGGTCAACGCACACGTGTATTTTTTTTAATTAAAATTTTTTATTTTTTAATTTATTTTTTAAAAAGGATTTTTTTGTTAAAAAAAAGATTTTTTTTATTTGTTTAATTTAAAAAAATATTTTTTATTTTTAATTATTTAAAAAAATATTTTTTTAAATATTTTTGTATTAACAAAATAAAAAAAAATATACACACGTGTGCGTTGACCGAATCAAAATTGGCCTAGGGGGCCAAAACTACCACAGAGGCAAAACTTAGGGGCAGTTTTGTAGTTTTTTTGTTATAGGGCCAAAATCGCAACTTCTTGAAACTCAGGGGGCTAAAACTGCTATAATTTAAACCTTTTTTTAGAGGAATACACTTATACCATTTCTTTAAATATTAAATTGGTGATACATGACGGTATCAATAAACGTGTGAGTTAGTTTGAGATGCAAATATTCGTACTAGTCTCATTCATTTGTCTTCAAATAAACGAGAGTTTGAAAAAAATAACTTACAAGAATGAATACAAGCATCCATAATGACTCCAAGTTCTTTGATATCACGGCTACCTCTCTAAAATAATCAACGGCTATCTTTGAAACAACTTCAAAGTCAACATTGGCCAATTGTAAATCATTGATACACATTATAGCATGATAATGGACCAACGTTTCCCCTATTTCTACATAGCACATGGGAAAAAAACTACATGATTTGAAAAGCACATAACAACTTGTGTCATTCGGGATACACATCTCAATACCTATTTTGTTGCGAGAAAACAAAAACGACGCATTTATATTACACTAAAGTCTTTGAATGATCAGTTTCTTTGACCTAGGCACCCATGTTGTCGCTGGACTTGGTTTGACAAACATGTACTATTGTTATTCGCGCGTCCAACTCCTTTCTTGTCCTGCAACTTAGTTTTGCATGAGTGGGGAAATAATCTCTGTCAATCCTCCATAAAAGGTTTTTCACCTATGAAGGTACCTTAAGCATCCAAACATTACTCCAATACAAGTCTTCTAATATGAAATTTATCAACAAAATTCTCAACACATAATCGGTAAGCACTTCTGACCGAATATTGACCATTCTTTTCTAGTTTCCAGACCAACGTATCTTCGATAACTTGATGAAATAAAGGAGTCTGTAAGATAAGTTGTACTACTTCAATATCATATAAATATTTCACTAAGGGCTCATTCCACGTCTTTTTCTCATGGTTGATAAGATTTCTTACTGTAAAATAATGAAATTGCGCACTCGTCGGGCTTGCAGGAGAGATGTTTGTCCCTTTTGCCAACCATGGTTCCCCAATAACAGGCATGTTAGTGCCCGATCCAATCCTCCACCGGATACCACTTCAAATAACAACTTTTGCACTAAAAATACTTCACCAAACATAGCTTGGATTATGTCCAAGATTTGAGCCAAGGTAGGTGCTTGTATGAAAATACCTTCCTTTAAAGACACAAGATACAATGCTAATAGGTCCGTTTAAGAATTTTCGCTCTTGTTTACCAATCATTTCTACATGAAAATCCGTATGATCTTTCAAACTCATACCACCATGATTCTTATAATGAACAAACAATTTGTCCCAAGACATCCAATGCAAGCCTTTATTAGTGCCTCCACCATGACCCCCCAAAATGCATTCATCATCTTTTTAATCTCATCAATGAGTGTTCAGAAGTAGGAGATTACACATAAGGGAATAAATTGTATCACCTCTCACCCTGCTTTAGATATGCACTTACTAATCTACGAGTTGATTTTATGTCAAACTATATATTTGATGGAGCAAAATGTTGCTTTTTTACTCCTCTCTTCCATGGACGACCTAGATATTTTCTATTTCCCATCATTGGTTGGACACCGAGAATATTTGTAATAGAATTTTGCATGAGTTGTTGTGCATTTCTACTATAAAATATTTCAGATTTGGGAGAGTAATGGCTTGTTCAAAGGCAACTTTACATGTCATAACAATTTATTTCATGACAAGTTCAAATTATAATTGAAAGACAATAGACATTCCGACAAGCACTTCTCATGAAATATTAAGTGAAAGACAATAGGAGCATTCCACAAAACGCTAACACCATGAAGGTTTTCTCGTGCTTATACAACTCGCTCTAAGGGTATGTTTGGTTTGCAGAAGAAAGTTTAAGGAAAGAAAGTGAGAGGAATGAAAGTATAAGGAAATAATAATAATAGAAAGTGAGAAGAGCTTTTTAGTTGTTTGGTATAAGAGAAAGTGAATAGAAAGAATAATGTGTATATTTGTAAAAAGACAATTACATCCTTCAAAAGTTTTTGTTACATATGTCATTTTAAATTAAATATTTTATCTACACATTTAAATATATTTTAATTTAGATATAACAATTTAAGTATCTTTTTTACGCTGGGAGAAGAAATTTATAGAGTATGGGACATAATCATAATTTGTAGAGTATGCTTGTACATGGCATTATGCACAACGACACTGCCTTAAAAAAATGGCACAATGCTGAAAATAATATATTACATCAAGGCTAATTTAGACTTTTTATCATGAAGTTGGTGCCTTTTCCATGTTTCTGTCCATGGATGCACAGAAAGGTTTTGAGTGTGGGTCCCACCTCAAAACTTTCTTTCCTCTTCATTTTGAAGTGCTGCCAAAGGATGGAAAAGCACTGTATCCACTCACTTTCTTTCCCTATCCTTTCTTTCCTTTATCTTTCCATGGATCCAAACACACCCTAAGGGTGACAAAACTTCTATGCAAATAATAAAAAGATACTCCTTATCTTAAACCTAATTTCCTATGAATGATAGGGCTAGTGATGTCATTGTTAGCAATCACTGAGTAGTCAACTGATGAGAGATTATCTAACGTTATTTTCAGTATGTTTTTGAGTCACTTTAGTTGATAATTTAGTCATTGTAGAGGAGTTTTAGAGAAATTGCATATGGTTTAAGGGACATTTTGTATTGTTTTTAATTGAGTTATGTAAATTTGTTTATCCACTAAACTAAACAATTTCATAGGTATTTTGAGTCTTTTATTGATAAATCATGTAATTCGACAAGCAAGACACCTTAAGGAAATTTTTGAACACATATAATGAAGATGATCAAGGTTCAATTAGGATTTGAAGATATTACAATAAACTTTGTCTAAAGTCCCAAGAACAAGTCGGAGAAGGAAAACACTTAAAGAATGACGAAAAAGGGAGAAATCCACACCTAAGGCCATGCGCCCGAGGCCCTTGGGACAAAAATCACTTTGCTCTTTGTCGGCTGCCTTGTGCCCCCGCGCATAGCCTCACATGCTCCGCACGTACTGTTATGTGAAAAAAGCATGTTTCCTATAAATTTGTCTATAAATATAGCTCCTTCCACACAAAAATATTGATTCATAAATTGGGCGGTTCAAGATGAAGGTTCATTTGGAGCATTAAGGGGGAGTCTTACACCTAAATTTTTGTTCTTAAGTATGTTTTATTTCTTTTTGATTATGTATTTTATTACCATGAGTAACAAAACGCCTTTTAATTAGGGTTCTAAGATGAACCTCTATTTATTTTTTTGAATTTTATTTAAAAAAAAAGCCATTTTGTAAGTTATGATCAGAGTTATATTTAATTTTCATATGTTTTGCTTTTAATGCTTTCTTGCACTAACAAGAGTGACTATCCCACGGATTAAACTTTGATTGGGTTTAACATATGAATTTTATTTTATTGCCTTTAATTTATTAGGAATCATTAAGGTATTTGGTTAGATTCTAAGATTCGTGTGTAGTATGGTTCCGTTTTAATTACTTGTGGGAGTGCAAGTCCCCATGTTAATAACAATATCATTGTATACAGACATCTAGTGGAGTGACAACCTTTTACCATAGTGCACATATGATCTTTAGGGTGATGATGAGACTGGAGGGATTCTGTCCTACAAAGTTAACTACTTTTATATAACCCTTAGTTCATAATTGGTAAACATGTTTGCATAAAGTCCAACAGAGAAATAGAGGGGATTTGGAGAATCCTAATTACAGCTAATCATCTGAATCAAAACCCATTTTATTTTTTCTGCTATCAAATCAAATCGCCTTGCGGAATCAAATCAAATTCGCCAACCCTCTCTGATTTATTGCTTTTATTAATAATTTTAGTAGATTGCGCAGTCGAAACAACAATCCCTTTAAAGACAATAACTAACTATTATATTATTTGGATTGATAATTCTTTTTGAACAGCAAAATAAAGAGTAAATACTGAAATTCGTCCCCCAATTTTTCAAAATATCAAGTTAGTCCCTGAATTTAACAGACGTCCATCAAATTCATCCCTCCGTTAGTGAGGCTGACGTGTCGTCCTGCATGTTGTATCGTGATGTCCACGTGTCATCCAGTCAGCCACGTGTACAAGGACCAATTTGATGGAAACGTTACAAATTTTAGTTCTAACTTTTCACTTTCAATTTTTTTTTCTCTGTATTTCCTCTTTTATCCCTCTTTTAAGGATCGATTTGATAGTAACTGTAATAATTTAGGGTCTGACTTGATTGAAAGTTTTAGAAATCTAGGGACTAATTTTATCGATTTTAGAATGACATATCCAAGTTATGGGTCATCCTGTTCTACTCAACCTTAATTCATGGAGTTTATCCCAACCTCAGGATTTTCAAAGAAGTGATGTTTGATGCATGATTAAATTATGCTTTTGGAAAATGTAATATTTAGACTTGTTTAAATTACGCCCCCTAGTTAATTCCCATGGTTGGGTTTCTTTTTGTCTATGTAATATTCTTGCACTTGTAGTGTAATGACTGGATCACGACTTATTTGATGGAATGTATGACTTGTTAATTCCTCATAGTTGGGTTGCTTTTTGTCTATGTAATGTTCTTGCACTTGTAGTGCAATGACTGAATTACGACTTATTTGATGGTATAATCAAGCATCAAATTGTGTCTCTTTACTTTTTTACTTTATTCTGCACATACCAAGGATCACATTGACATCTGCTTACAAAATTCAAAGACTTATTTGATAGTATTTTTATATAATGTAGGGATTGATTTGATACTTAGGCAAATAATTTAAGGACTAATTTGATGGAAATATTTCAACAGAAAAGTTGCATTCATTCATCTTCAACCTATTTTTATTACAACAATACACATACCTAGTACAATACAGTAGCATGTTAATCAACCAAAGCTCACTTCCTACACATTCAACCTCTTCATTGCCACTTTCCTTAGGTCGGCTATTATAGTTGTTTTTGCCCATACGCACACCACCCATCATTTCTAAACACCAAAGCTTTAACAATTTTTGGAAATTTTTGTATTTCGAATTCAATAAAAAAAATTAGGTTTTGAAGTTTTTTGAATTGGGGAAGAACGTTGCCATCAATTAATGGAAGAAATTTTTGGGATTTTGAACTCTAGGTGACAAATTATAAAATTAGGGTTCCAATTTTATAGATTTGGGGAAGAAAGAGACGTTGGGTAACAATTATTTTTCTGCAAAAGTGAGTTCGAATTTTCTGTAAATCAATC